>Ga0075437_11665_pt1 | contig 14980 bp, 12 predicted proteins | sample MintriMetagenome_FD_74266 | JGI IMG/M metagenome (GOLD analysis project Ga0075437, IMG submission 74266) | Marine eukaryotic communities from Monterey Bay, USA to study complex ecological interactions - Minidiscus trioculatus and... | ecosystem: Environmental > Aquatic > Marine > Unclassified...
CACTGTCGACTCTTGACTCTACAATCGCTTGTCTGATTGTCCGTCCTTGCTCTTGCTCTATCCTTCAGTGACTACAAATGTTATGTAAATGGTAAATACAAATGGTATATTCATGCACGTATTGGTATATGATAGTGGGTATTATATGCAAGTATGAATTTACCCCATTTACTCTACACAACTATTTACAAATATCCCCAAATCATATTCGCAAGCCAAATATCACTCGTCTCTTACCATCAGCGCCATTTTCCCTAGCTTCTGCTGCCACCCTAGCTCTAATATCATTTCGTAATTCTCGATTGTCATTTGATAACTGTTCATTAATTGATTTCATTCCCATCAACCTTTTGGTAAGCTGTTTGACTTCGTCTTCAAGCTCTGACATCTTGATGCTCTGAGTCTTGAATTCTGCCTTTAGTCGGTCGTGTCGTATGCCAAGACCATTATCATGCTTGAGAATTCTATCCGCATTATTTTCAACGCTAGTCTTGGATGCTTGAAGGAAGGTGACTTTATCCTGTAGCTCTTGTTTCTCATCGAGTAGGATATCAACCGTCGACCTCACAGTCTCGTAATCCGCTTCAAAGACTGCGGCGATCGTCACTAACTTTGAACTGACTATCTCCTTTTCGCGTATGGCCGAATCTCTCTCGAGACAAACATCCTTGAACTTGGAGGATAGAGACTTGTTTGATTTTATCAAGTCATCACGTTCAGTGGTGGTAGTTGTTAGAAGACGTTGCAGTTCACGAGACTCTATCTCAAGCAAACCATATTTCTCCTTTAGTTCTGCATTTTCTGCTGAAAGTTCGTCCACTAACTCTTGGATTCTATTCACAGACGATCGGAGTTGCGCTTTCGACTTCTCTTCAAGCGTGTACTTGCCGAATAGTTCCTTCACCTTGGCTTTAGCAACATTCAAATTCTCAGCCAGTTCCCTTTTCTCCTTATCCAATACCGCACATCTTTGATGCATCTCATTCTCACGTCCCTTTGAATCTTGCAACTCTCTTTGAAGTCTACTTAACTCATTTGACAAGTCTTCCATCCTCGAACAGCAGTCATCGACATCTTTTGTATATTGCTGCCTTTCAGCTAGTAATCTACTTCTTTCAACCCTCAAGTCATCCACTTCACGAGAAGCCAGCTTTGCATTATCTAATTGCCTACGAGTCTCATTCAATTCATCCGATAGAGTATCATTCTTCTGCACACATTCATTGCACTCATTAGCAAGGCGTTCGTTCTCAAACTTCAACTCGGCTATCTCCGACATTTGATCATTATTGTACGTATTTGTCTTTAGCTCTTCTTCCTTCAAAGATAGTAGATTTGACATGCTCTGAATCTTATCGATCTGTTCGTTCCGTTCATTGAGCCATGATCTCCTCTCCTTATCGAGGCTAAAGAGTGCATCTTCAAGCTCATCCGACTTTTCTTTCAATAAACCATCTGCTTGATTCAATTCTTGCTCATACACCTCAATCTGATCAACAAGTGCCATCTTCTCTTGGTTGTACTCGCTTGTCATGTCCTCGAGTTCATGCACTTTCACTTTTAGCTCCTTCATCTTTTCCAAATCTGATGCAGCAATGTCATCGGGGGCTTTAGTGCCACGACTGCTGTACTTCAACTCTGCTTCAAGCTCATCGACTTTGAAATCTACAGTGCGCTTGTCATGTAGGAGTTGCCTGTTTTCTATTTGAACTTGACGAAGAGAGTCTTGTGATACCTCGTACTTCTCTTTCATTACCGATAGCTCAAGTTGCAACTCCTCAATTTTGTCGTTACTTGTATCTTTTGCCTCTGACCTCAACTCTTCAATCTCTGACGAAGCGGTTGCAAGTAGTTTCTCATTTTTCAGTAGCTCCTCATTGAGCTCACTACACTTCTTGACTGCATCATCCTTCTCCTTACTAAGCTGCTTCAATTTCTCGTCAGTATGGTCCTCCTTGACGAAGAGCTCTTCAATCCAATCCAGTGCTTCATTCTTTTGTTGAATCAATTCATCAATCTGAATCTCAAGATTCTCAATAAGATTGTTTGCATTAATAAGCTTCTCATCATCATCAGTACTTGGAGATTGGACAGCGGCAATCAACGATAGCCTCAACGATTCTCTTCGTTCCTTATCGCGGTCTTCAGTAATGAGTGACATTCTCTTCTCCCTTGTGGTTAATACTTTCTTCTCTTCCGTCATTAGCTCTCTTACTTGTTTCGCTTTTTCTTTGAGTGCTGTACGAAGCAGAGTGTTCTCTTCACTCAAGGAATTATCATCATCATTAGTCCGAGTATGATGAACATACGTGTCATCTTTTGACAAATACTTGTCTGATTCTTGTTTGACAAGTGGTGATGTTGCAGCTACTACCTGTTCATCATCAAACGACGCTGTAGAAAACCGCAAGCGCCTAGGCTGAACCTTTGATACCTTTGTATTGGACATTACCGTCTTTGACTTCTCACTAAACATAAACTTTTTGAGATTAGTCAGTTCTCGTTCTGTTGTCAAGGCATTGGAGTTTACATCTTCAACTTTACGTAATCGATCCTCGAGTTTCTTATTTTCCCATTTGGCCTTTGCCGCCTCCAGACGATATTTACTAATCAAATCTCCATCTTGCACCTGTTCTTCGTTTCTTAGAGCATTAGTCTTGACAAGCTTGGCCCGAGAAGCAAATTGAAGAGTTGATCTAGTTTCCTCAATATATTTGCCAGAGGGAGTAATACAACAAATAACAGCCATGCGTGCATTGCCAGAGAGTGAACTCTTCAAGATACGAGTTAGCTTGCTATCCCTATAACTAATGTGTCCAGGGTTCTTTTGTCCAAGACTAATTAAAACTTTGGAAAGGGTTAACAAACTAGAGATCAGCAGCAAATTAGATTGAGAAGATAAGTATGAGTTTTGTTGATAACATATTGTCAGCAAACTGACATATTCTCACCTTTGATTGATCATTCCACCTTCCTTCTTCTGCATCCCCGATGCACCGGTATGCTTCACAGATTCAGATCCAGCCAGATCAACCAAGTTCAGAGCACTTGTTGTCTTAACAACTAGCTCATTCGTCTTACCACCAACTGAATTCTCTTTATCTTCATCCATATCATTCTGGTTCAATACTGTTTTCTTCTCAAGATTGACAGTCAAAATGGCATGAGACCGTGAGCTTCTATCATTCATCTTTGTTGATCCTACACTTTTATTCAACTCTCCAACTTTAAATACATCCATGAGTTGATCTAATGATCTCACGGCTACTTCTTTTAGACCTTCTACTGATATTACACCACGCTTATCTTCTCGGATAAGAAGTGATGAGACTGATGACTTACGACGCTTGTTATCATTCAACAAATCTCTGAGCTCTTCATTGTAGATTTCAACATATGATACCTTGACGGTATATGTCGAATTAGGATTATCACTTTTTTCTTCCTTGATGGATTGGAAGATATCTTTGGCAGCTAATTGGATGATGCCGATACTACTGTCATTATTGGCAGATGTTCCCTGGCCCTGCATTGTAAACGTTTTGCCTGAACTCGTTTGGCCGTAGGTAAAGACTGTACCATTAACACCATCCTTGATAACTGATTCGACAATATCACTAACAAGACCGTTATATATCTCACAAGTATTTGTTGTTTCTCCAAATACCTTATCGTAGGAATATGAAGATTCATTGGCACTACGGGTAGTCTCTACAATGGAATTGTTATTCGTCTGTGCCTTCCATGCCCTTCCTGCACATTGATCACCACCGGGGGCAAGTGGCCGTACACGAATTGCAACTTTCACAGCCTCTTCACCACAATCACTGCTGCCATTAACTTTTGACATTGGTTTCATTGATTTAAAACTTTTAGACTTCATACCACCATCATTTCTCCTAGGTGTTTGAGGAATTACCGGACTAGATGGCGATGACAATGTTCGTAGGGCACGTTCCATAGATGATATTGACTTTGAAATGGCAACATCCCGTTGTCTTCTGTTGTTGTTATTTGGTGTGAAATCACGTTGGGAGAGCATATCTATCGATTTTTTATTCACCAATATGAGAGGATTTGGGTCGGTTGCGGCGATGAATGATTATTGTTTTATTTTGCCGACGCTTGAGTATATAATGAAATGTGTACTGCATCCACTGTCTTTTGTTAGGTTGGCGTGGTTTGGTTGTCATTCAGCATTCAAAGTACGTCGAAGGGTGGTGGCAACTTTTAAGTTTTATTCTTTGAAGCTCAGGTCAATACATACACCTAGGATAGCTATTTTCGTCTTTCGTATGTTCGATCATGTAACTACCTTACTGGAGACACCTGAATTGAATTATTATGCATAATTCTTCTTCGTCGTAGAGTAGTAGTGGTAACTTAGGTGTTGTCATGATTACAGAGTCGGTTTGTGCACGATGCAGCCGGCAGGTGCATACTGAGGATCTAAACATATTAGCTCTTTAGGTGTATGAACATAATAATTTGCAGAGGGATATACAAAAATAGACATGCACTGGTTAGGATGATAAATCATAAACTACATAATCAAAGTCGGTGTAATACAACATCATCATCACAACTACCAACTACTAGTCTATTGGAAAGGATACGTGCACTGGACAGATCCAAAGAATTGAAACATAATTATACCCCACTAATCTTCTATCATCCTAATAATGGTACAAAAGTATTGTATACTGCTGCTGATTCTTTATCAACACAACAACACTTTGTTGCAGTAGGACATGTAGAAACATCCTTCATCAATTCTACATTAATTCACTGCAAAGATGAGCATGATGAACCAATTTTTATACTGGACAAGTTGTCAAATACAAATGGTATAAAGACTGAGGTATTAAGATTGAAGATGGATGATATACTACTCCAACAACAACAAAGTGCAACAGACGCAACACAAGATATATATGATCATACAAAACTATTTCAACAAAGAACGCTTGCTTTTGAACATGTAACAAAGCATTTACTATCATGTGGAGTTATATCTCGGAAACATACTGATCTGTACCCAATATATCCATTCACAACGAAGAAGGATGATTATGAAGGAAATAAGAAAGAGATTCTTGCTCATGTCAATCGGAATACAGCTCCCTATCTTGGCACTGATAGTGTTGGAGTGCATTTGCATTGTTATGTATGTGAAGACAGTGCTACTACTGCTTGCAACAAACCTACAGGAATATGGCTAGCAAAACGAGCTGCAAACAAATCGCATCATCCAAACCTTTATAACATTGTAAAAGAAGCATATGAGGAAGCCGGGGTTAAAGCAGAATGGATATACCACAACTCAAAAGATAGTACATTTTCAGATCATACACATGATCCACTTACAATTACCACTGCGAAATCAGTCGGCAGTTGCATGAAAAGATCTTTATACTATAGCGGTGACCTCCGAGTTCCAAATTGTTGGGTTCCAACTGCGGTAGATGGAGAGGTAGCAGAGTTTAAGCTATACACAATGAGGGAATTAGAAGATGAGCTAAGGCACGGAAATAGTGTTCGTCCTTCAATGGTCTGTGCTTTTAGATTTCATGATACGACATTAAGTTCCGTGTATAGAATCTGCAGATAATATCAAGGATCTAAGTGCTGCAATGAGACGAGAACGAATGTCTTTGTGGTAAACAGAGTAACGTCCATGTAGCATGCATATAGACTTCATTCACATCATACTTTGATTGTTGTATGAGTGTTATACTCTAATCATTTTTCTCATTTTTAAGAAAGGTATCCTTTAACCTCTCATCATTTGAGTTGTTGCTGTTGCTCTTTGTTCAAGAATTGTGGTTGTGGCAGAGTTATACCTAACTGATAATATCAAGTCGATATATTATCTGATACTAGTTAGAAGAAGAAAGAAGGCGCAGTTTGGTTAAGTTTACCGGTGGTTGTTTCTTCTGCATACACTTACTGCAAACAATCAATAATATTTAATTGCAACTCCTACTCCAAACTGGTAACATAATCTATATAATACAATGAGTGAATCAGTTGATGAAGATCTCCGAACAAGAGCAGTATGTGATTTCTTTGGAAAAGTATTCTTCTCAGTAACAAATCCTCCCGAAGATCTAGTAAGTGGAATGTTTGTTATTGTTTGTTTGTTTGTTTGTTTGTATGGTACATAATATAAATATCATAAATGTACATACGACATTATATCAACACAAAACTTACACACTCAATAAACTCCTCTTATAGTTGGATTTATGTGATGGTGTGGTTATGTTTGAGGCACTGTCAGAAATGTAAGTACAGTGGCATATATTTTAGTGTGTCGTAGTATAAGCCTTTTGCACCCACTAATGCAACAACTTGTTATGCACTTGTACTCCCTTCCTTCCTATTGCAACTAAAATATGTTATGATAATGTGAAACAACTTCCCTTTGTACTATTGAAAAAACAACACCAACAAATACTATAGATCAATAGATCATTTCAATGCAACATCAATTGCTAGAGATATGGGTGATAATTGGGCATTAAAGGCAGCCAATTTAAAGAAGTTACTACGTAATTTGGAAGAGTTTTATCATGATGAATTACAAAAGGATTCAGATTTTGAATCTATATCCACTCACATTAACGATATTGCTCAAGGGGAAGATGTTGATAATCTCATGGCATTTGTTGAACTCATAGCTGTTGCGGTAACAACATGTGAGGATAAGGAAGTGTTTGTAGGACGTATGAAGGAGATGGACGGGGATAGCTTGGGTGAGCTTCAGGGTATTTTACAGGACGCTTTCGAGATTATTACAGACTTTGATATTAACAATTCAAGAGAGGACGAAGATGCTGATAGTTTAGTATTTGAGGAGGGAGAGGAAGGAGATAATGTTCCATCGTCCCCAAGTAATGGTGCACTCTTTCCCTCACATGGAGAAGCGGAATTAGTAAAGGAAAGGGATGAACTTCGTCAGGCTTTACAAGATGCAAAGAGGGAGCTAGGACAGATAAAGTCTCAAGCCACAATTGACTCAGAAGATAACCAGAAGGAGAAAGCTAAGCTTCGTGCTCTAAATGAGGATCTTCAGGAAAGATTGACCAAAAGGGATGAAGAACTTCATCAAGCTGAACAGAGCATCTCGAAAAATAAACGCATACTTGAGGAAGCACAGTCAGATGTAGTGCAGCTTAAGGAGAAGAGTGCATCTCTTGCCGATGATTTGGACGTTGAGAAATCAAAAGTCTTGCAGTTGCGCAAAGCGGAGGCAATGGTTGAGGTATATCGCAAGAAGCTTGATGATGTACAATCATCGAACAATTCGATTGGAGACCAAACTGATCAAACTGCACACTATCTGGAACAAATTATGAAATTAGAGAAGGAGAATCTGAAGATCGCCTCTCTTCAAAAGAGTTTAGAGGAGGCGCAGGGACGAACGAAGAAACTCGAGACGAGAATCTCTCAAGCAGAAGAATCTATCAGTGATAAAGATACCGAAATGACCAAGCTGAAGAATGATGCATCAAGTGCTGAGAAGTCAAAGAAGATGTACGAAGATGAACTCAATGAATTGAGAGCACAGCAGGAAGGTGCTGCGGATGCTGCAAGCGCAATGGCAGGAATGTCTGAATCAAATGATAAGAGACTAGAAGCGGAAAATGCTAGGCTCAGAGCTCAAATGGAGAATCTACAATTAAGTGGTGCAGAAGCTGTGCGTATTGGGGGTGATGATGCTGTAGCGTTACAGAAGAAGTTGGATGATAAAGAAGTGGAAGTAGCAAAGCTTGTGTCTGATAAGGAGAAGCTTGAGGCGTATACTAAAAAGACTCTACAGAAGTTTCAAGAGAAGTATCTTGTTGCACTGCAAGATTGTAAGGCCAAATTGAAAGAGAAGCATGATAAGATTGAAGCGTTGGAGATGCGCAGTGCAAATGAGAAGATGGCTCAGAAGCGTGAAGAGAAACTGATGTCCTCGGCCATATTCGAGCTTGGTATGGGGATAATGTCGAAAAACATCCAGATGTCGAAAAGATAAGTCTTAGACCTTAGTGAATGTTCTGTTATTGTCTCTATTTGTCTAGCTATTAGCTTCACAAGAATTGCTACTAGTGCCACGATTGTTTGCAAATGATTCTGTAATGATATCCTTTCTTTACCGCTATCATCGCTGGTAGTTGCATTGTTATTACCCTCGTTTGCAGTTTCATCATACCTCAGTACACCCCTAGCCTTCCACTGGTGGTGACCTCGCTCAATAAGGCGTCAACATGTCGTCTAAAGACGACATAGGTGATGGGTATATTGAGGCCAGGGGTCGCCTTATTACCAAGGCATGTGAAGCAGATGATTTAGCAGAAATACCAGCAGAACAACGCAAGAGGATATTAGTTGAGGTGTGGCCTATTGATGTCGATGGTCGTAATATATTATCCCTTGATAGATGTATTAGTTGCTAGAGCTATTGAATACTCTTTCTTAGAAATAATGTGATGCCATACAGCGTTTATGTTAATATTCTAATCACTTTCGTCACCATCACTGGTGCATTGTTCTACTGTATCCAGCCCTCCAAAGTTAGGATTTCCATCTTCGTGGATGCCACTCCTAGTGTTACATTGTGCACTCTTCTGCAAACTAACGATATAATGGAACCAGTGACTCGGAACATACAATACCTCTCCACTCTTGAGCACTGTTGATAGAGTTGGTGCACTAGCTGCTATTCTAAGCCACTCCTTTTCTCTAGAGGACATATCCACCTGGTTTGAATCTTCCTTGTCCAACAAAGTCATTCTACCGAAATTCAACATTGAGTGTCGGAACGATGGATGTTTACGTGATGATACGATACCAAGCTTTGGGCAGGCATTCGGTGGACTTAGGATGTATCTTTTCGCTCCTGTAATCATTGCAATCATGTTTCTCCCTCCATCATAGTGGGTTGCTGCAGTTACCCCTCTCTCTCCAAATCTGCATTGAATTCCTTTTTGTGCTGGAGGATTAAAGCCAAAGAATGTTGGTTCAGGGCTAGAGAATGAAGGTAGATCTCGTGATACAAACGTCCAATGTTTCTTCTTCCCAAGTCGTTCTTCTCTCGGCACTCCTGATTGGAAATAGTAATGCTTCTCATTACTCGGTAGATTCACATTGTCTGCATATGCTCGATGCTTTGCAAATTTTTCAAATGTCCAATCTAGATCAATTGATGGAGAAGCACCAAGCAAATCTTCATTCCAAAGATTCGGTCTATAAAATGCGAAGAAGTTGTCTATTGACATCTGTGCACCGCCATTGGAATGTGGTATACCATTTGAATCTTTCCCATCGTCAAATTGTGATGATAAGTATTCATCTGTCCACTTTAGATTAGCCACCGCTACCTCTGGAACGTTATATACCTTGAATGGTAGTTCCAAATCTCTATACTTGATTGCTGCCTACATCATATCCAATGTGGTTAGTAAGTAAATCAGTAACACAGGTACATAATAGAATGCTGTAAGCTACTTACCTCTAAATGTTCTGGATTTTGATAATCAAAGTGTTGCAATACCTCCACCAATGTATCAGGAGGATTATCAAGATCATCCTGTCCCCATGTTTCAAATATAGACGACATTTCATATAAAGGAGGATATGTCCCATCATTCGGTGGTTCAAATATTAATTCAGGATATTCATAAGTATGCTTTGTATAGTCAACATTCGGCCCAAGATTATCATGATTGTTGTTGTTGTTTGATAGTGCTGCATCAGCATTTGATTGCCACTCGTCGTCTCCTTCACCGCGGAATCCTCCTTTTCGTCCTTTTCCAAAGTATGGTTCAAGAGGATGACCAGGCAACGGTGGTAGTTGTCTTGGATCTAAATATCTCATACCTTCATAATTGGCAGTAGTATCTTTGCGTAGTCCTGGCTTTCCACTTCCACCTTCATATCTCATGTGATGATCAGACTTTACTTCACTTGGACTTCGTAGGCACAGGAACAGTATTATTCCAACTGTAGTAAACGATGCAAAGAAAACTAATATAAGTTTGTGGTTGTTATTATTTCCCTCTCTACTATGCCGTTGACTACTCTTCTTTCTACGCTCTTTTCGAAGATGCTGTGATGATGATGATGTACCATTGCCATTTACTACCTTCCTCCGACGGACGGCATCAGTACCATTGTTATTCAGTGACATATTAGGTACCTACCTATTGTCGTGTGTTAAATGTTGTGATACCTAACCGCTATGGTGAGTTGGTGCCTGGTGCACCTTCAATTTACCTAAAATGTATGTGCTAAAGAGAATCAATATGCAACTCCAAACCTATACGACGACCACAACCAAAAGAGCATTATATCTAATTAATCTCTATTGTAGTATATGAATTGCTTTGCTGTAAATACCAAGTGTAATAATATGCACCAATAACTCCAACAACTTCATTAAAGCAAAGTTTAGTTAAGCAAATTTCTCCTCAGGGTTAGATTTCTTTCTTCTCCCCTGGGTACCCACACCTTGGCAGGTCAAGTAAGAGATAAGGTCACTCAGCAAACATCAAGTCCACTCCTAAGGACAGATAGAGGAGTACTTTGTTCAGCATGAATCAAAGGCAGTGATCTATTTGAGATGATGGTAATGAAAAATGAATGTCAAGGCTTTGTCCAAGTGAGGGAGAGTGTTGAACATCATTTGTAGTTTCTCTCTTTTGTCATCTTCAGTCAGTGTCTCGTCTCCAAGCCCTAATACCACAAACATAAATACTCTTACGACATGAACTTAACATAATGTCAGCCATCGTCCATCATTTCAAAGCTATCTGATCTTCTACATTGCCGTATTGTTCTATGTTCAGAGTCATCATTATATGCATCATCACCCCCCATTATACTAGCCGATACATATGCTGTGTTTTTCACAGCTGATGTAGTATCCTGATTCATATCATTATTATTTGGAAATGTAGTATCCCCATCACCCACTTGCATTATTGAGCTATGTTGTGGAGTAGTATTTATATAATGCTGCTGCTGCTGTTGTTGTTGTTGACTTCCACCACTACTAGTTCTTCTATTTACAAAGTTAAAATCACTACTGCCTGTAGATGATCTCTTTTTGGTACCAACAAGACCATTACTATTGCTCTGTTGAGGCGGATCAAGAGCACGATGGCTCATCGTTAACAAGTCTCCAGCAGCTGCAGTATGTGATGTACGATGTGAAGATGATTTGAACAGATTTAAGTTCTGTATTGTTTGATTGTTATGGCAAGGTGCAACTTGAGAGGTAGTTGTAGAAGATATCAAATCTATTGCAAAAGAACCACTTCTGTTACGTTGTTGATATGAAAAGTTAGGCTGATTCTGCTGCTGTTGTTGTTGTGGCGGCGGCTGCTGCTGCCATTGTATGCTATGTTGAGGCTGAACGATATGTTGCTGTTGTGCATTGGTTTGAAATGGCTGTTCCGTTGATAAAGGTGCTACTTGCTGTGGTGGATATTGTTGATTAGATGATATAAGCCCTCCTCCATTACTCATATCTTGATTCATGCTCCGTCTCCTCTCTTGATCTGACTGTGGCATCGCATTATTCTTTTCTTCCTGTGTCAACATAATTGATGTTTGTGATCCCCTTCTGCGCATCATAATAATTATACCTTATTTGTCTTTGACGAGATAGTAAATTTAAGACATCAATCGGAGTTTTTGTGATGGGTTATGTTGGATAATACCATACAGCTCCACCGCTGGCTCCTTTGTAAGATGTGAACAAACTCCCTTCTATATATCTTCTTTGTATCACGCTAAGAGTTACATACAGCAACCAATATTACCTATGTTTATTGTCATCACAAACGTAATTTCATTCGCACAAGTTAGAATGTCACGGCATACGAGAATGTCAAATGAAGAAGATGAGATATGAGATTGGTACTATATACCTACGGGGCTATTAGTGGTTAAGAATATCAACACATATACTGCAATAGATAATTAATATTGAATCATAATCATGTCTGTGGAATCTGTGAAAGTTGTCATACTTGGAGAGAGGTAAGGGTTTGTTTTTTGCGCACAAGATGTGCATCCATTTTTAAGAAGAACTGATATTGATACTTGTTCTGACTTCATGATAACTGATATCGTACTTGTTCTGGATGCCGATAACTGATATCGATACTTATTATGGATGCCGATAACTAATATCGATACTTATTATGATATTTCTATCTGACAACTATTCCTGTGATATAGTGGAGTTGGTAAATCAAGCCTAGCATTGCGGTTTGTTACAGATGAGTTTAAACCATACACGGAGGCTACTATCGGTGCATCGTTTATGAGTAAACAGGTATCTATACCTTTACATTCTGATGAGAATGAGAATGATAATAACAACGATACAAAAGAAGAACCACATCAAAGACATGTTGGATTTAAAATATGGGACACGGCAGGACTAGAAGTTTGGCACCTATGTATTATCGTGGTGCGGCCGCTGCAATCCTTGTTTATGATATTACAAAACCTAGCTCATTCACTTCACTACAAGAATGGGTATGTGAATTAAAGAATAATGCAGCAAAAGATTTAGTTCTTGCAGTATGTGGTAATAAATCAGATTTAGAGCTTGATAGATGCGTAGGAAGAAGCACAGCTGAACAGTATAGTAGAGACATCGGAGCAATATACATAGAAGCATCTGCAAAGAATGGTGATAAAGTACAAAGACTATTTGAAGATGTGGCGAAACTAGTTCCAATAGAAGCACCTGACTATAATTTAGAAGAAGAAGAAGGCTTGGATTTGAGTAAATCATCTCAGCCTTCAAGTAGTTGCTGCTAGAGAAGAATGTCGATGGCTTTTGTGGTCTATGAGCCAAGCAAGTGTAAATAGTAGTATATGGTATATAACATGTATAAGAAGTCAATTGTATATCACAAAATTGCACCTCTTATAGAATATATTTGGACAAATCACTTGTCGTCAAAACAGACTGTAATCTCTCCTTCACTAATTCCTTTGTCACCTTGACTTCGTCTTCTGTATCCATCTCAGCTGCCTCGAAACTAATCTCCTCCATAATACGCTCCATTACAGTATGCAATCGACGAGCACCAATATTCTCCACCGTTCTATTAAGATGTGCGGCAGTTTTGGCAATCTCTCGAAGTGCATCATCGTCGAATGTTAATGTTATACCCTCTGTTTTTATCAACTCAATTTGTTGAACAACTAAATTTGCTTCCGGCTCTGTGAGGATTTTGTACAAATCATCTTCCGTCAAACCGTTTAGTTCAACTCGGATAGGTAATCGACCTTGAAGCTCTGGTAGCATATCACTCGGTTTGACTGCATGAAAAGCACCACTTCCAATGAAGAGCATGTAATCTGTGTTCACGTTGCCATACTTGGTACTAATAGTTGTTCCTTCAACCAATGGCAACAGATCCCTCTGTACTCCTTCGGCTGATGCATCTGCACTCTTGGAACTATAATCTTTACTAGAACAAATCTTATCAATCTCATCAATGAATACAATACCTGATTCTTCTGCAGCGGCGATGGCTTCCTTCTTTAGATCAACCTTTTCTAACATCTTCTCAATCTCAACTTCTAATACAACCTCCCGTGCTTCTGATATGGGCATCTTCTTCTTCTCCGAGGGAGGTCCACCTCTTCCACCACGACCTCCACCCATGGCACCTAATTTCTTCATCAAATCTGACATGGCCTGTGCATTCATACCAGATGAATCTCCACCAAATGCTAATACTGCACCATCTCCATCTTTACCACCACTACCTAAACTATCAGGAACATCAACTTCAATTTCTTGATTCTCTAATAATCCCTCTTTTAACATACCCCTGAAGCTTTCTCGTTGTCCTTTCGTGCCACTGAACGATGGACCGACTAATATATCTAATATCCGTTCCTCAACTAATAACTTAGCTTCCTCGCGTAACTTCTCCATCTGTCGTTTCTTAGTTAATGCCATACTAGCATCCATTAGATCTCGTACTATTTGATCAACATCACGTCCATGATATCCCACCTCGGTAAATTTTGTTGCCTCTACTTTTAAGAATGGTGCATCACTAAGTTTTGCCATACGTCGAGCTACTTCTGTTTTCTATAAGAAGTATAGAGAAGTCAATATGAGTATAAGTTGTCTTTTACATATGTATGAACAAAGATTATACTACTTACTCCGCAACCTGTCGGGCCAATCATTAGTACATTACGGGGTGTAACTTCTTTAAGTAATGCAGGGGGCAATTGCCGCCGACGCCATCTATTACGCATGGCAATTGCCACAGCACGTTTGGCAGATGCTTGTCCAACGATATGACGATTTAGTTCAGTAACAACCTCTGTTGGTCGGAGTGAAATTGTTGTTAACCATTCTGGTTTTTGAGTATCTGTTGATGATAATGTATCTTCTACTTCTGGAGATATACTTGGAGTGGTATCATCACTGGTTGTATTGGTAGTTTCGTCTACATCAGCAGGTGTAGAATCGTTGCCATCAACTTCGTCATCATCATGATGATCGTCACCACTTGTTGGTGCTGCAGATAAAAATCTAAATGACGGTCGCTGCCGCAAAGCTGTGGCAACACATACACTAGAAGGACCTCTACGAAAGGCAGATGTAGCAAGAAGCATACTATGGACTCTTCTATTGCAATTAATACACTAGACTATTGCACTCTCTAGTAATGCCAATTTCTGTCGGCGACAGAAAAAAGGATACCATACTATTTTGTTAGCAGCCACTAACAAAATTTAGCTCTGACGACAGAAAAACCATGAACTTGCCGACACTCCTACGGCTTTATTTGGACAATGGCACCGCAGCCGCCTCATGTAGTCCATCCATTAGGTATTGATCGACATTGGGAACCACTTATTGCAATGAAAATACTGTATTATTGACTGTGTAGGACAACTTTTATAAATTTGATGTTTATTGCAATGAAATACCCTTCAT
>Ga0075437_12399_pt1 | contig 14967 bp, 8 predicted proteins | sample MintriMetagenome_FD_74266 | JGI IMG/M metagenome (GOLD analysis project Ga0075437, IMG submission 74266) | Marine eukaryotic communities from Monterey Bay, USA to study complex ecological interactions - Minidiscus trioculatus and... | ecosystem: Environmental > Aquatic > Marine > Unclassified...
TCGTGATATTATTGAACATGTGGTGTATGATTTGACAGATGGTGAAATGATGGATTTATTCCGACCATCATTGGAGGAGTCGTTTGTTATTCAAAAACAGGAGGTGGCATTGGATTTTATTGGTAGGAGAGGTTCCGCGCGGGATGTTACCAAGGATGATCGTATTAGATATGCCGCGGGCATATTACAAAAGGAGGTATTACCACATGTCGGTACTGAAGAACATTGTGAAACTAAGAAGGGTTTCTTCATGGGGTATGCCGTACACAAGCTATTAATGTGCAAGCTGGGTAGGGCTGATGAGGATGACCGTGATCATTTTGGGAAGAAACGATTAGATTTGGCAGGTCCATTGTTGGGTGGATTATTCCGTGTCCTTTTTAGGAAATTAACCAAGGATGTTAGGAGACATTTACAACGTTGTTTAGATGAGGGGAAGCATTTTAATATTGGTGCTGCTATTAAATCGAATCATATCTCGGATGGGTTGAAGTATAGTTTGGCTACTGGAAATTGTAAGTTTGTTGTGTTTTGTTGATGGATTATAGTTATTTTGTGCACATGATGTGTTCTAATTTTCATCTCGACGCCCGATATTTCTTAACAAACCATCTCAGGGGGAGACAAGGGTAACACGTCCAAGGCGGGTGTTTCCCAAGTGTTGAATAGGTTGACGTATGCCTCGTCACTTTCCCACCTCCGTCGTAGTAACACACCCCTTGCTCGTACGGGTAAGCAGGCCAAGCCGCGTCAATTGCACAACTCTCATTGGGGTATGGTTTGTCCTGCCGAAACCCCCGAGGGACAAGCTGTCGGCCTTGTTAAGAACATGGCACTTATGGCTTATATTACCACCGGTACATCTCAAGTGCCTGTCATGGAGTTCTTGGAAGAGTTTAGTACCGAGAATCTCACTGATATCCTGCCATCGGTCATTGCCGAACCAACCACGTGCAAGATTTTTGTCAATGGTAACTGGGTGGGTGTTCATCGTGATCCCAAACAGCTTGTGGATACATTCCGTCAACTCCGTCGTATGATTGATATTGACGCCGAGGTTAGTATTGTCCGCGATATTGCCGAGTCAGAGGTTCGTATCTACACGGACGCCGGACGTATCTGCCGTCCACTGTTCATTGTTACCGATCAAGAGCTGGCCATCAAGAAGCACCACATCTCCCAGCTGCAGGGATTCATGCCTGATCAGAAGAAATTCACTTGGACGGACTTACTCATGGAAGGTTTAGTGGAGTACATTGATACCGAGGAAGAGGAAACTACCATGATTGCTATGGAACCAAAGGACTTGGCTGAATCTTACATCACCACCTACACTCATTGTGAGATTCACCCTTCAATGATCCTTGGTGTATGTGCCTCTATCATCCCCTTCCCTGATCACAACCAGAGTCCTCGTAATACCTACCAAAGTGCAATGGGAAAGCAAGCCATGGGAATTTACGCCTCGAACTATCAAGTTCGTATGGATACCATGGCTCACGTCTTGCATTATCCTCAGAAGCCTCTCTGTACTACACGTGCTATGGAGTTCCTTAAATTCCGTGAACTGCCCAGTGGTGTTAATATCATTGTGGCGATTATGATCTACACTGGATACAATCAAGAGGATTCCCTCATCATGAACCAAAGTGCTATTGATCGAGGCCTCTTCCGATCGTCGTACTATCGTTGCTACAGTGACCAGGAGAAGGCTGCTAGTGTAGGATCTGTAGGTGCACTCAACTCCGAGTTGTTTGAGCGTCCTACTATGGATAGTACCCGTGGAATGAAGTACGGAGACTACAACAAATTGGATGAAGATGGTTTGGTTGCTCCTGGTACCCGTGTGTCTGGTGATGATGTGCTTATTGGAAAGACAACGCCCGCTGATCAAATGGCAAATACTCCCTCTCGGTATACCAAGCGTGATTGCAGTACTTCAATGAAGGCAAATGAAAGTGGTATTGTCGACAATGTCCTCATCAGTACGACCAAGGAGGGATATCGTTTCACCAAGGTCCGTATTCGTAATCTCCGTGTTCCTCAAGTTGGTGATAAGTTTGCTTCGAGGCATGGACAGAAGGGTACCGTTGGAATGACATACCGTCAAGAGGATATGCCCTTCACTTGTGAGGGTATCGTGCCCGATATTATTGTCAACCCTCATGCTATTCCATCTCGTATGACTATCGCTCAATTGATTGAGTGTATCCTCGGGAAGGTTGCCGTTTTCCAAGGTTGTGAGGGTGATGCTACTCCATTCACTGATGTTAAGGTTGATGATATTAGTCAACGTCTACATGCCATGGGTTACCAGTGCCACGGAAATGAAGCCATGTATCAAGGTCATACCGGGCGTCCATTGAATGCTCGTGTGTTCATCGGACCTACTTTCTACCAGCGTCTTAAGCATTTGGTCGACGACAAGATCCACTCTCGTGCTCGTGGTCCCGTTGCTATGCTTACTCGTCAGCCATTGGAAGGTCGTGCCAGAGATGGTGGACTTCGTATGGGAGAGATGGAACGTGATTGTCTCATCACTCACGGTTGTGCTAACTTTATCCGTGATCGATTCTTCTGCAATTCTGATCAATACCGTATTCACATTTGTGAGCGTTGCGGCCTCACCGCTCAATCTAACTTGAAAAAGATGACGTATGAATGCAGAACTCCTACTTGTGTTGGACGTCCTTACAAGATTTGTCAAGTTGAAATCCCATATGCTTGTAAGCTGCTCTTCCAGGAACTGCAATCAATGTGTATCTCACCAAGAATCTACACTGAAGTACGGGACACGAGGGATAATAGCTATTAAATCATTGGTCTTACTTGATCTTGCGCTCAGTATGAGTACGAGACTGGAAGTCATCGATATGAGTGTGTAAAGTAGAGATAAGAGTAACACATCAACACTTTAATCAATTATGAGTCTATTTAAGCTTTATGATCATGTTTCTGTAGAGGTTATACTTCGCCTCCACCATCAAGAGATTCATCTTCTTGAGCGAGTTTCATTTCCATCTGCAGTAAGGCTTGAGGATACAAGAAACTAGAGGCAATAAAGTCTCCGAATATATTACCAACTATCCCGCGGTCGTTTTATAAGACAATATTTTTATTTGCCCCTCTTCCTCTTCTTGCCGTTGCCTTTACATGAGAAGCAGGAACAATCAGTTCTGGCATAGCCAAAGCAAATTGATAGATAGCTGTTAGCTTCCTCTTTTCTACATCGAACACTGAGACTGGGCAATCTACAAATCTTGTTTCCTCGTCATGTGCAGCGGCCTCCTTAGCTTTCATAAACCAACTAACAACATACGGCAGTGACTTCAAAGTCCATTCACCATCTAAATCCCAAGCATAAAGTGATTCCATGTCAATGTTGGGATGGTATTGTAATATCTTCTTGATTGCAACACGACTTTTGTTTTTGTCTTTGTTCAAATTTAACAAATAGGTCATATGTGGGGGCAGTTGCCATAGTTGATTTATATTTCTAATTGGAGGAGAAGTTAATTTCAAGAAATAAAGGGTGTGGTTTGATTTATACGTACTATTAATACTTGTCTTGTTGCATAATAATTCCGTATACCTAGCCAGATAGAGAGGGTATCTCCGAGCAACGGAATCTGTCCACTGTATGGTTTGTTCAATGTTGAGGCACGTTAGTGTTGTATTGTTTACTAAACTATTAGCAAGCCTGACTGCACAGTCATTTGTAATACGATTCCGATCAAGTTTAATAATCCGTATATTGAATTCTGGATCCTCAAGTAATGTTTTAAGTACATCTTCACCCTTGATGTTATTACTCGACAAATCGAGCCTGTCAAGAGAAGTAAGATCTCTTATCGCTTCAACTATTGGCAGGAGTTGCTCATTATTTATACAGCACAAGGAAAGACGAACAACCTCGAGATGCGTACAGCTCCTCAAACATTCTGCAATGAAAGTATCACCCCCATTTTCCAGCTTAGCACCGAAAATGTTAAGGTAAGCAAGATTCCTCTTTTTCTTGTAAACATTTAGTATTCTCCACCCCACACTGTCAATAATATTCCGGAATGCACAGTGAAGAGTAAGCGTGTGAATTGTGGAATTTTGTTCAAGGTTATCATAAAACTCATTTGATGTAATATCTAATGCACTTTCACCACGAAGATCAATATCCAAACTGATAAGTTGTGTATTCTTTGCAATGCATTTACTCAGTCTAGTATAGTCGCCCTCATATTTGGAATTAAATGATCTGTTCCTGACAATACGACCATCTATCGCCAATCTTTTTGTCGTATCATCATCCCATCTAATTTTACGTAATAAATCTTGACTGCGGTTGTCCATGATGATCAATATCCTCTACAGTCATATATCGTAAACATCTCGTATCCTCTTGTATCACAATAAGAGTAGAACTTTCAATATTGCAACTTACTTGCAACTACTATTATTATGATCAATATTCAACTGTAAAAATTCGGGTACCGTTAGAGGGTAAAAGACGATAGTCTATTGTGATGATCTATCCATATCTAGTAACATGCGTGTATGGCCTTGATTAGAATATCTTATCATGCTTCAACCTTCTACCTTCAAATCAACTACATAACCTTGTACATAACATACGTAAACCTCATTCATGTCTCTCATAATTTCTTTTGGGGCATTTTACCCTCTTGATTGCCCACCTTGGTGGTATTTGATGCCCCATAAAGGACCAATAAATGCCTACAAAGGGCACTTCCAACAGATGTAAGATGACGGAAAGAATGAAGACATCTTTATGTTGATGGCCGATGTAGCGTGCTGAGAACATGGCAAATACAACTACAGTGGCGGCACAGTATATACCGGCAGCGGCTCAAACAAAGTGGCATAAATATCGACAGAGAGCGTTATAATCATCAACCGGCAAATAGGTTTGCAAATAAGATGATTGATTTGCAACATATGATATGTCTATGTTTTCTTCTTCTTTTAACAGTTGATGGCTATAGATCATCATCATCGGAACATCCAATACACCGCCCTCAATTTGCAAATGGTATAGAACGGACGATTCACTGGCCATCGGCCGATCCAGTACCGATACAAAAAGAAATACAGCTATTAATGTCAAATACTCTGATCCGTCGCGGAGAGTTTGGGAAAGTATATGGATCTCGAGCACTAGATGTCGAGCTATCCTGTAATGATGCAGGTTTAACATTCCATCAAGGCGTGTCTATACGCAAACAACTATTAATGAAGAAGGCAATGAAAAATGCGTGGAGACTGAAAGATGACAAGATAATGAAAAGTATATGTAAGGACTTTGAAAAACAACGGCCTATATTAGATATCTCTCTCTCACGAGATTTATCGCCAGTGAGTTTATTTAAAAGTATAATGGCATCACGAGTACTTGAAGCGTATCCTCGATTCACCTCTACAAATAGGAGTAAACCAGCTGGGAGGATTGTCCAGTCTATAATAAGCGAGACCGATCAACATCACATTGAAAACTTTTTAACAGGTTGGGAATACAATGAGTTGAAAATTGCAAAAGATAATGATATAGTAGGGTATGAAGGCACCTCTACTATCGCTGAAGAGTGGGAAGAGACTATATACAAGTATCTTGATGAACAGAACATCAATTATATCACCGAGGATACTCTCAAGGCGTATGGATTCGAAGAAAAGGGCACACCGGACTGCCTTCTGATTGATAATCTAGTTATGAATGGACAGCCTCTGAGATGGATAGAATTCAAGTCCTTCTACGGATCTGGATTGAAAGAGAATGCCTTTTTCACAAAGAAGTCTATATGTAGACAGATTACAAAGTACGATAGAACATACGGTAAAGGCGCCATGGTCTTCAAGCACAATATATCCAGCAAGATATCTCAACGGTTTCCATCAACATTATTCCTTGATGGTAGTATGTTGCATGCTGATGACGAATACAACTTGTTTGGATGATCCATTGACAAACTATGTATATACGACTTGTGAATATGTATTATGTGCTCGATGTCAAAGTAGATATAATATGTAAAACTTAAGGGTGTTAAAGTTTACCCTTCGCCGCCTAGTGTATCAAAAGTCCTTCAATATCATTAATGTCTCATCCAACTGTAAACAAGCACAATCCAACCTTTCCAATCCTTTACAGAAAGCATGATACTTCTTCTTATCTTCCTCGTGTACATTCTCTTCAGATGCAGCCCCCGAGGATGCCCTATCCATCCAATCTTTACCAACTTCCACCTCATGCTGTCGTCTCAATCTCAAGTTATATAAGGCCAGGCAAACATTATGAATGACTGTCTTGTACAATCTTGCTGGAATAACATTCCATAAGAATATCGCCGTGCCTGTATTATGTGTCTTAGTTTGATGCATATCAAACAAATTAATATACTTCTCACGATGTAATCGGTGTAATATCTCTCGAGCCTCCTTGGCAGGGACCATTGCATCCTCGGCAATAACATCTGATTCACAATGACCCTTCATTGTTAATACTGATACAATCCTAGCGGCAACTAATCCATGATGTGTAGTTAATATACGATGTTGGATACGTGATCGTAATCTTGTTAGTAATTGTCGAGTGCAAATCTCAAATTTACCACCCTTGGGATGACCTGCAGCCTCTTCCACTTCTTGTATAATTGGTGGATATTGCAATGTTGACAATTGTACTAATAATGTTGATAGGTTCTTGTTAAGACCACCCACTTGTGATTTGAGTGATTTAATCATATCATCGGGTAGGTATTGAATGATATCACCAGGACTAAAGGTACCCCATTCAGCCATCCGTTGATGTTTCTCTTCCTCGGATTCATCAAGACCTAATATACGATCTAACGGTGCGTGTTCTTGTCGAGCTGCCAATGTAAGTGCCGCCTTGACAATTGCACCGACATACTTTAAATTGTCGTCATCTCCTCCTCCCTTGGTCTTCTTGTTTTTATTATCACCACCACTCTCAGATGGATACATCTCCTCCACAAGACGACTCAACGCAACAACTTTTAATGATGTATGCATCATTCCTATATTCACTTTAACAACTGACCCGAATGGTACTATTCGACGTTGTGATGATAATAATGATATAATTTGTGGATGGTATGTTTCTGTTGAGGCATAATTCTCATCTGCCATGCTACTGTTGTTTGCCTTCTTTTGTTTCTTAGCTTTGGGTTTGCCTTTGTCGGTTGATTTTGACCTACCACGCTTCTTCTTACTTGGTTTATTCTTCTCGGTACCAGCAATGTTACCCTCGTCATTCATGTTAAATTCATACTCTCCACCATGAATACCATCATCCAACTTACTCTTATCTTGTTGACCATTTTGTATATCCTCCAAATCTTGATTTGTAGCAATAGGCATTACAACTTCAATATATCCAAATTCCACCAACATAACAAAGTTTTGTACAACATCCTGTAATGCCTTATTACTCTCACCTAAATCAAGTACACCAGCAGTAGCTTCATCACCTTCTACTAATTTCTTCTTAATATCATCCCATACAGTACTAATTAAAGTTTCACTAATCATCCGTCCATTGTATAATAAACATTCAATTATATTAGCACAAATTTCATTGAAAGTTGTTTGGGTATGTTCAACATATCGTGGATAGCGGGGTAATAATCGTGCCTTTTCGTAGAGGAATGTATATTTGTAATGTGTACTTGATGATGTTGGATCTGACTTGATTTGTGTTGTAGTTTCTTCATTACCTTGATCATTATCTTTAGGTTTATTACTTCTACCACCGGATACCTTGATTAATGAATGTTGTAATAGAACAATTAACGCAGCACGGACATGTGATGAGTCGGAGATATATCCTGATGCTTCGGACCCACGTGCTTTATTCATTGTTACTGTTGATCCATGATAGTACAATTCCTCATGGGTAGTACTACCATTATTATTGCTTGCAACTACCAATCCATTCAATCGATCAACCAATCGTCCTCGTTCTTCATTCCAATCCTTCAAACAATGTAACTTGATATTTGATATTAATTCCTGCAATGTCGATGGACCACGGGATTGCAATGCATCTACTACAGTTTGTACTATGGGTCCAAAGTAATCACGGATAATATTTGAGGAGAGGGCCGTGTGTGGATTGGATGGATTAGATGTTGATGATGATAAGTTTGATAAGGGTGATTTATGTTGAAATCCACCAAATGCATTTGTCATGTTTGATGTTTTATAATTTGTGAGATATTTAGCTAGAGATATTGTTGTAGACGTCGGTGTATCGTATGGGAGATTTATACTTAACACTTATTTGCAATAACTAATCATATTCTACTAAGTATTGCAATACATTGCCAACTTATGACTAGCCATTGCTACAGTATAATATGATATATCAATCTATTACCTAGCTACGTTAGCTTGCGCGCTCAGTTTTGTGGTGAGTTTGTGACAATAATTTGATAGAATAATTTATTACTAATTATCACTCCCCGGCGCTGATAGTATATCATACGACGCCGACAAACTATAAAGACGAATGTAGCAACTGCAATAGAGGAACCAGTTTGAACTCTTTTCAATTGGTGGTGCTTCCGTTATCTACTTACACAGAGTGTTCAATAACGTGAAAACTTACATTGTGTGTTAGCAATTGAATATTGTCGCATTCTAGGTAGCAGTTATATGATATGAGTACATTAGTACTTATACAATTCACTTAAAGTAATACTGATAGCATTATTACAATCAGTTTTTAATGGTTACTCTGGAGACTCGCTTTAGATACTTTATATATCATTTGTCATAAGGCTACATAGGTGTACCTCACTATTCATAACATAATGAACAGCTTCAGTCAAGAGACGCTGCGTAAAGCAGAAACGAATAATTCTAACTTGACAACATTGATATTGAGAGAAGAAAATAATATACATAACGGATCTTTCCATTCCAATCTCGGGGATGATTATTCTTTACTTGGTGAATATATCGGAAACAATACTCATCTTCAAACTTTGATGGTTGAACACAACAACACTTTAGCATTATCCGTGAGAGAACAAGATTTCTTTGAAGGTCTTATACGAAATTCTTCTATTAATGAATTGTCACTTCATTATAATGATAATGAAGTATGGCGTTCTATACTTGAAGTATACAAACAAAACAACAACTTGACTCGACTCCATATCGACTCTATTACTTGTAATGATCATCTCATTTCCGATACTGTTAGTTGCTGTACAAATCTTCGAGAAATTAGTTTGTGGATGTGTTATATGACCAATGAACAACTTTTGCAAATGGTTGAAGCAATTAGAGGACATGCTTACCTAGAAATCCTCAAACTTTACGGCAATAACATTGGGAATGCAGGATGTGATATAATTGCTACATTACTTGCAGATCCAAGTTGCAATCTACATACTCTTAGGCTCATCAATGAAAGAATCAGCAATGAGGGGATGATTGTCTTGGTAAATAGCTTGGTTAACAATATAAAGTTAAGAAAGATCAATCTTGATCGAAATTTAGTTAACAACATTAATGAAGTAGAGGACACCACCATTTCAAGATTACTATGCAATACATCAAACATCAACAGTATTTATGCATCCAATCATACATTTGATACATTAGTTCCTTTAGGACGTTTGCATCCAAGTGAACGACTCCAATTCCTATTCACACTGAACAGGAGCACAAATAAAGACTGGTGCACCAACAAAGATGTTGCAATCAAGAAGATATTAAAGTATCATCCCAATATTAATATGGAACCTTATTTTGATTGGAATTCAGATGGTGAATGGACTTTAAAGGCATTACCTTATGTAGTTGATTGGTTTGATAGAGCGAGGGAAATTGTATGTCTTGACGATTATGATTACCAAGCTGACGAGAAGAAGTTCTCAGCAATCTACCAGTTTGCTCGGTCTATGCCGTTAATGATTGTGCCTTTATCTCATACCAAAGTTGGTGATAAGAAGCGGAAGAGGTAAGATAAGTGGTGATGAAGCAGAAGCCCGGATTCTGGTGTATAATCAGAAATAAAAGTAAAAGCTCCTATCCAATGAGGTTGTTGATAATAATGACTTCCACAGTACTATATAGACGAATGTAGTGCAACTGCAATAGGGGATCTATACCGTTTATGAGTATTCCTTTTCAATTGGTGGTGCTCATATTTTACCCTAAACAGAGTTTTCCTTAGCGTGAAAACAAACAACTCATGATTTGCAATTTGCAATTCTCTCAACTATAAAATACATCATAGTTCATTAGTACTTATACAATTCACTTGAAGCAATACTGACAGCATTGTCAGAATCAGTTTTTAACGGTCTTTCATTTGATAGTACCCCGGAGACTCTACTTTAGATACTTTTATACATATATATCATTTTCCACAAGGTGCACCTTCCCAACAGTCTGATACCAGTCTAAAATAATGTCGTCTGAACAACAACTTCAAGCTATATTGGAGCAAATGCATGCCAACGCCGCAACCATTACTAACAACGACACATCAACTACAGAGGAGGAGAAAGCTAATCCTGAAGTCTTTGCAGAACTTCAAGCTATATTGGGGAAGATGCATGGTGCACAATTTATGAACAGCCATAGTCGAGAGACGCTATATAGAATGGAACAAAATAGTTCTTACTTGAGAAGTTTAACATTGGATGGAGTAAATTCCACTCATAAATACTCCGATGGACATAGATACTTTAGTTCTAGTTCGGTCGATGACTATTCTACACTTGGTGAACATATGGTGAACCATACTCATCTGACATCATTAACAGTTAATATACATGAAAGTGAAGCGTTGCAAAGTACAACATTGCCCAGCGGTTCTACTAACCCTGGATTTACAATGCGCCGCCTATCTTCCGAGGTTATCATGGCACAGACTTTCTTTGATGGTCTTAGACAAAACTCGTCTATTAATGCCTTGACACTTACATCTAGTATTAATAATGTTAACGGGTTAGTATGGCGTCCTATACTTATGGTATATCGGATGAATAACAATTTAATTCGTCTTCATATCGAATCTATAGCTCTAAACAATGGTGGTGCTAAAGTAGTAGCCATTACATTGAGAAGATGTACAAATCTCCGAGAAATTAGGTTGTGCGGTTGTGAAATGACTAATGAACAACTTCAGCCGATGGTTGAAGCAATGAGAGGATGTTCACTGGAGGTCCTTAGTTTGTCTGGAAATAGGATTGGGGATAGTGGTTGTCGGACACTTGCTACATTACTTCGAGATCCAAATTGCAATTTACAACATCTTGATGTTACAAATAATGAAATTAGTGTTGCTGGAACAAATGCTTTGGCCAACAGCTTAGTAAACAACACCAAGCTGAAGAAACTCGTCCTTGTTGGCCGCTATGATTATTTACACAAAAAAATACTGCACGAATTCACAAGACTGGTATGCAATACATCAAGCATCAGCGCCACTTTTTGCTCGAATCACACACTTACTAGTTTATTGGCGGATTCCATTTATTATCCTTGGAGTACAACGTATGTGTTCAATGATGAATATCTTTCCAACTTACTATCACTCAATGGAGGCACAAACAAAAGTAATGTCGCAATCAAGAAGATACTACAACACCGTGTTATTGATATGGCACCACTATTTCAGTTGGACTCAGAAGATGAATGGAGCTTGAAGTTATTGCCGTATGCAATTGCTTGGTTTGAAAGAGCAAGGAAAGCTGTATCAAATGATATCTTTCTCCCCCCTCAGACTAAGCGCGAGCTTCGGACTAGAAGACTTGCTGCCATTTATCAGTTTACACAGGCTATGCCAATGTTGTTTGTCCCCAAAGTTGAGGACAAGAAAAGAAAGAGAGAAGATAATGAGGATGCAAAGAAGTAGATAGAGAGTATAGTGTTGACCAGTGATGGGAAGACAGGATATCTTAGTTTATTATATTGGAAATAAAAGTAAACGCTTTTGGATAGACAGAGCTTTGTGTATTTACATTTATGTATTAGATTTACATACTAGTTGTCTTACTCTATTGCTACTCATCAAATGTACTATCTAGTCTCACAAATATCAGTAGGAATCTCATCAATATCATTCGTTGGAGGAGCAGCACCAAGCACCTCACGAAGTTCTTCATTATCACATAATCCTTCACATAATCTTGTATGTATCCTTGATGCAACATATCCTGATGATACTACTATACCACAATTATTTAATAAATTGTCACCGTCATATATCAGAGGTCGTCCTAATAGGTCTGTGACACGTGCTTTGGGATCTGCGGCAAGTAACACTGCAGTAGGTGCGGCTGTATCCCAAGAAGATGAACCAGGAGGTGCAATTGATAAGGACCCTACCATTGGTGAAGATTCCGAGCATTCCTCATGTGCTGCTCGCCGTTTAGATATGCATTCATAATGTCTCTGTACCGATAGCATTTTGTTACCACATCCTCCAGCCACAATCTTTTGAATGGGAGGGTTCATATTGCATCCGACGTCATTTTCTGCCTCGTCTGATTTGAGTGCTATATTCTCCAAGCAATCCATTGCCAAACTAAGTGCTGGCTTCTTTGAATCTCCCGAGTAGACCATTAGGGTGATATCCACATCACAATCATCTCCTTTATCATCACTGCTTGATTGCTTATCAGATGGATCGAGAGGATTGATTGAATCAAAGTACTTGACTCCTGACAATACTGGAACTACTTCCTCTTCTTTATCTTCCTCACTTTCTCTCTTTTTGATCAATCCATAGGCAATCTCAATTTGATTCTCGTGCATCATGGGTATACCCATCGCACCTGCCACAGACTTCCCATTGATTGTAATCCCAATTAAACATTGTACATTCTGTATCCGTCCTTCGACAAATTCACGCGTACCATCCATTGGGTCTATGAATATGATAATCTCATCTCCCTTGACACCTCGGACTTGTGATGATGTATCATTTTGTTCCTCATTAAACATATCCTTTCTTATAGGCTCAACATCCGGTCTAGGACAATTATAATTATCAAAATGTGTATTCATACATTCACTATATTGTGTATCAAAACTTTCATCACATTCCAAGTCAGTGGAATGATCATCCTCCTCTTCACCAACAATTTTAATCCGTCCGGCATCTATCTCCTTTTCATATATTTTTGTTATACATTCTATTATAACCTTTTGAGATGCACCGTCGGCTTCTGTTAATGCTGATCGTGGATCGTCGGCTATTTTGTAGAGTACTGAATCTAATATTTCGGTAGAGTGTAGTGATTTGTGACGGACGTTGCGTATTACCTCACATCCTCTACGGGCGGCATCGATACATGTTGATAGGAGTTGTGTTATGTTTATATCTGCATCGTGTACATCTTGACCTGGCAGGTCGCTGGTACAGTTAGTTAGTGAGTCTATATCTGACATCTTCTTCTATTGGTGCTATTTGCAATCGTATGGTCCAACTTTTTTCTATTGATTGATAGGTATGAGCATTGCAAGATAATCTCAGTCTTGTAGCAAAATATTAAGCCCAAGACTTTGTTCAATAAGTCGTGATATAATATATGTTGAAGTCTAATAATCAAACCCATTCGTCTTTTGGCCATGAAGGTCTACTAAACGTCTTATGCGTCTATCTAATATGTTGATGGGCACATCTATTGAGCTATTCGGCGGTGTTATTTCTCATAGTAAGCAACAAAAATGATTGTCAAACGAACAGTGTCAAAAGTCAAAAATAACAATGAATAACAATATTTGGCTGCGGGCGCTGGTCGGGAATTAATAAGCCCATGGGCTTTTGCTCGTGCTTTACACTCGCCAAAATAATCTATGATTTTCTTGCGCTGGCAAAATTTCAGCTGCATACTCTTATCTTCTCTCGTAATATCATAATCAAGCAGGATAAATATATATCTGCATAGTATCGTTGTAGAGGACGTGTAGAACAACAGTTTGGTGGAGTATAAATCGCATCGGCTTAATATAAGAGTCCAAAGACCGATCATAAAAAATTGACTTGCCCCTTCTCTCAGTCTCAACGCCAAACTCAAACAACTTATTTGTACCCCAATAGTATACCATTACACCTACCAAACTATCAGCCATTGCATATAGCGAGGGTATTATATATTTAAATCAGCTTAAGCTCATTGTTAGAGGCATAGATCGGTTATAAACAATCTGTGCATATCTTGTGCACTAAAAAATCTTTGCAATAAAAACCTATCCACAAATTATTATATATAAAATAATGGACGGTAGGCCACCACCAGCCCCACCACCACAAGATAATACCACAACACCCAAACCAACAAGACGTTCACCAAATGAAGATCTAGCAGCACGAACTGCACCCCAACCATCTGGTCATCCCAATCCACCCCAAGCTAGTAGTACACAACGTCAACCAACTGCAGGTAATAATAATCGATCACGGGAAAATTCCCAATCGGAAATGGAAGCATTTATACGTCAATGGGGTGCCTCTACTAATGATATATCAGACTTTAGTCTAAGTCCTGGATTGGGTGGTTGGGCTAGTACTTCTAGTGGGTTTGATTTGGTGGGTAGTAGAACTCAAAGTAGTATAATTAGGACAGATCGTAGTGCCAGCTTTGATAATAATGAGAGTGATGACACTAATATTGTTGGTAGACATAATACAAGTACAGCAGGAAGTGCAGCTGGTCAACCGAATAATGTACAAAGATGTGCAACCTTTGATAATGGATCACAACATCGTCGTATATCCAGTACAGGAGATAATAATCGACAACAAACAATATCATCTACTAACAATTCTACCTCAATACCACAGCATTTATTCGATGGATTGGTGTTAGGCGGCGGTGGCACTGACGATATGAATGATACCAGTAATACAACGCATTCAACAATGGATAATATATTAAACGGTGGAATGTCAGCATTACACGACGCCGC
>Ga0075437_11908_pt1 | contig 14950 bp, 19 predicted proteins | sample MintriMetagenome_FD_74266 | JGI IMG/M metagenome (GOLD analysis project Ga0075437, IMG submission 74266) | Marine eukaryotic communities from Monterey Bay, USA to study complex ecological interactions - Minidiscus trioculatus and... | ecosystem: Environmental > Aquatic > Marine > Unclassified...
GAAGATACAACTACTAGATCGATGCTGATAGATGCATTATTATTGTCTATATTATTATTAAGGGAGTAGGCTATTAGGGGCCGGCGGCAAGGAGGTCGATAGTAGTAATCTTTCAGTTGTTTTGTTGTGGCAAGCGTTGAGAGGGGGAACTTCAGTAAATCGCCATTTATTCTTAATCTGACCGGAATACAACTTTTTTGACCCGAGTTCGATCCTCCATGGTCTACACAGGTCTACATAGGAATAAGTAAGGTTAGTACCAAGGATACCGGTATCGTTTCAGGACAAACTTTTTATCGACCATTAAAGTCTGATGGAGTTACCAGTAAGGAAGGGTAAACTAAATTAGCAACCTCAACATAATATGCAATAGCATATCGAGATTTAGTCTGTGCTACTTTCAATGCAGGTGGTGGTACCCCGAATAGGTTTATTGGATCTGCACTTTGTAGACGATGTTCCTCGTCGTTGTTGCTCGGTGTTTCATCTTCTATTGTCCACTTGTTTGTATCTGATGTTGCTTTGTTCGAAGAAGTAGTATCCACCGCCTTACCTCGTCGTCTTCTCAACCCATCACTCTCTATATTATCTGATCCAACCGTTTTATCAAGTGTAGGAGTAGTTTTTTGCTTTGCAACTTCTCTCATTCCATCCAAATGCAATACAAACTTTTTACTGCCTTTTGATACTCCGCCACTAATCTTGACACCGTCATCGTCACCACTAGACGGTACATCATCTTCCTTTACCAAATTTGGTTCTACATCAACAACACCACCGTCATCTATATCATCTTGCAATTCTAACAAGGCACATGCTCTCAATTCCTCACGAACGTCATCCGGTGAATATTGTTGTCCGCTGCTGCTGCTACCAAATTTACGTGCTTTTGTTATATTAAATATAGATGATTTTAAATTATCATTAGCAGTAGTATGAAGTATTTCATATTGTTGTAATAGGGTTAATAGTTTGGTTGTTTGTGTGGTTTTCGTGGTAGATGTAGTCATGATTTGTACTATTGAAATATTATGAGAGTTGAGAGGTTATATTTGCGTGGTATCTCCAATCTAATACCAGTATATCAAATTCCAACAACAATCAAGGTAAAACTAATACTGACCGTTAAGAGAGTATTAACAAATGAACTAGAGGAGTATATATAGTATAATAGTATCAAACAACAACAAATAGAGTTTTGTGTTTAGTGTTTTGTAGTTTTCAGGTTCATGAAAACTCAGTTTGGGAGGAAGTACATATTTTTCATATATTCATATAATATTATGATGGCTCATGATGGGAGGACGATTGGTATTGAAATAAGCTACATTCGTATGCTTCAAATACACCAACTTGATCAGATTTTAACACTCTTTCGAATAGTAGTTGTCTCGTAAGGTGATATTATCATTCGAACGAGTTTGATCCAAAGACAGATACCCACCCCCATCAAAAAAGGATGCTACTTTTAGTTATTGCTTTGCAATTCCTATCATGTATACATTCATTCATACATCTGCCACCGCATAGTTACAATCATATACAGCTATACTCACAACAAGATAACTCAGAGGATACTAGTGCTACTTCAAATGATGGTATTCGACTCAACAAAGTCTTCAAAGCAACACATTCACGACGAGAGGCAGACAAACTTATCGAATCTGGACGTGTTAGTGTCAATGGCATGCCAATAACAACAAAGGGTGGTATGAAAGTTATACCATATCAAGATTCAATTACATTAGATGGCCAAATAGTGCATGGATGGGAGCAAATGAATGCAATTCAAAATACAAATCAACAGGATTTAGGAGATGATCAAGTAGAAGAAAGGAGCTCATCACTCAACACTGAATCATTTGAATATGTCAAATACTTTAAACCAATAGGAGTAACATGTACAACAGATCAACGCATCCATAACAATATAATTAATGCAATACAAAGTGATGGATATAATCCACGACATCGTGTTTATCCCGTTGGACGGTTAGATAAGGAAACATCTGGATTGATACTACTTACTTCGGATGGACGGATTGTTAATTCGGTATTAAGAGGTGAGAAGAAACAACCAAAGGTATATAAGGTTATGGTCAATGGCCGATTGCAGGAGAGTGATCTGCAGCGACTACGAGTGAGTAGGAGTAGAGTAGAGTTTATGTACTATTCGTATCCATTTGGTTGCTCACTAAAACCTTCTTTTCTCTCTCTATCCCTACTCTTGTCATCAATACATACTCACTTACTATTTCATACCAGGATGGTATAGTAATAACAACAGTAGCACAACGGAAAGGAAAATCAATCGAAGAGAATACATTAGTTGCCAAAACGAAACAATGTAAAGTAAAACGAATAGGACCATCAGCAGTGGAAATGACTTTGGTGGAAGGTCGGAATAGACAGATACGTAAAATGATGGAAGGTATTGGTTATAAAGTTGTTAAGTTACATCGTGTTGAGTTTATGGGTATACATTTAACTGGATTGAGAGGGCCTGGAGATTGGGCTTACTTGAATGAAGATGAGATGAAGCTGATCGAAGATGCATTGGCAAAAGGAAATGAATGAATCGCTTACCGGGGAAGTTAGATGAATGATCGGCATCATCAGATACAAAATAGATCAAGTCCCTTCACTCATTCGGTAGTACCGGCCACAATAGTGACTCACCAACTTGATACAGTATCCTTTTGGAAGTGTCAGTAAGTAGTGGTTAATATCACCCGATAACCCCTGTTAGAGGTGGTAGAGTAATACGCACTCTGCTGACAAAGAAGACGATAAGATACAGCCGCGGCATGAGAGTCGAATGCGTACAAAGACGGAAGAGTACTAGAGTAAGATATGAGATATGCGAAGGAAGAAGGAACAACAAGAAGAAGAAGAATCAATATCAATATTCGTTACTTATAAAGAAGACCACTAAAGTCAGACAGCAGTCTATCATATCTTCACTACAATAATATAACTTATCTTCTATCCACTTTCTCCATCCCACCTCGCTAGTCGCCGCCTTGAAAAGGATACCACATTTCTCGACCTCGAGCACATATTACCTTACTTCTGCCTCGGCCACCGGTGGTGAAAAGAGCACTTATGCATGCTTAGTATGTATGTTTATTCTATAGTCCTTCCTGAATGTAGAGGAAGAAGTACATGCTTTGTAGTAGGGTAAAATTTCTTCGCCGATTGGTTTTAAGGCATTTTCTTCCCAAAACAGAGTTTCACATTCATGAAAACACTTTCATCGTGTGACCAATATCACAACTGATAGGCCGCATGATATCATTCAGCGCCTCTATCATTTCTTCTTTATGCTCTCTTGACGGTCGGCATTGATTTACTTTGGCAGTTGTTGGAGTTTGATATTGGTATTAGGAGGAGATTGAAGATACCACGTACGATACGCACAACCACAAAACCAAAAATAAAAAATTTGAAACAATATGATGCAAACCTTCCTCGTTAGTGTCCTCGTGTTGGGCGTATATATAACAGCAATATCGGGATTTACTACCTCTACAATATCTTACTCAAGAGTATCAAGAATAAGGCAAACAACGACGACTCTGAATGCAAACATATATGACGCCTGGGCAAATGATGAATTATCTTCAAAAAACTCTGAATATACCTACGATGAACTGATACTATCCTTAGATGAAGAATCGATAGAGCAATGTTTAGAAGAGTTAATGCAAAGTGATTATGGCAAAACCATGTTTGGTAAGTACGAGAGTATAAACATATTCGTATCACTTATTGTTATATTAGAAGTTTCCTCATATTATGATGTGTCTCCAAAAATGTTCATCAAAATTGTATATAGGCCAACATGATATTCCTGCATCAGTGGGTATCACCGGAAGTATTGAATTTATCGAATTAGAAGGACCAGAGGTTATATTGGCATTAACTGGCAAGTTTTGGCATCGTAGAGGTATGTTATTGAGTTAGTATTGAAATTTTGTACACATGATGTGCACAAAAATAATGTTTCTCACATAATATACATATGCTTGCAACTCATACACACATAATTTGCTATACTGGACATTATGATATACATATATAAATGCTGCAATGTATAAACAACAGAAACAGTATTGGGGAAGGCTGCAATGTATCTTAATGCAAGAATACCAGAGCTAACAGAAGTGTCTGTTTCATCGCCCGAGGAACTTAATGACTTTGAGGACGTCTTGGATGAGTTTACGGGTGCTGTGGTTGATAGGTTAGTTTATCATTCATGTTTATACTGTATAATTGGTACTGTGATTGTAAGGTAAACTTACGAACTCTTTCCTTTCCCTCCCCTCTGCTCTATTCGAAAAGAGTGGACAAAAGGGCACCAGATTTCAATGGGGATAGAGAAACGATGGAATACCAAGGTATAGATCCTGATGCTAGAGGACCATTTGTATTCAGTAATAGTGGAGGTATGATCCGTCCAGCGTAGAGAGCCTCCCCAAAGAGATGTATAAAGTAAACTGCACGCCTATCTTCTAGTGCATAATGGTCTCACTACTTAAACACCACTACACTTTACTTACTCCCTCTCTTGCAACTACTAAAGATGTTTGACATATCATGGGGAGAAATAGCAGTACTAACCTCCGCCGGACTAATATTAATAGGACGGAAAGATTTACCAATAGCATCACACGCGTTAGGACAACAAATTGGACGCATCGTAGGATTACTCCAAGGTGCTCGGATACGTGCTGATCGATATGCAAATGATCATCAATTGAAACAATTACAGAATGAATTTAAGAGTGGATTGAGAGAGTTGGATGCTGTTAAAGCTGAATTGGCTGGTAGTATGTTATCTAGTAGTCAGGTCGGCGGCGGTAGTGGTAATTTGGGTGCGTTGGTATCGAGTGTTGATAAAAAGAAAAAGAAGTCATCATCAATGAATGGCGGAGAGATGATTGGCGGTAGTAGTATGCTGGCTTCATCAGGATTGCAATCTTCTTTATCTAATAGTAATATAGTGGGTAGTGTCAATAATACGATACCACCAACAATACCGCAACAGTCATCAAACAATATGAATAACATGGGTGCGGAATATCTAGCAGCAGCACAACAAGCAGAATCTGCAAAGGATAACAACAATCACAATATGGCAAACCAAGCAGCATACTTGGCACCCAGATCACAATCGGTAGCAGCAGTAGCCGAAGAAGAATGGGAGAAACGTGGTATTGGATTCAAATCTATAGCTGAAAGTGGTGGTGGACAAAATGATACACATGATATGCACTCCTCCTCAGCAATTGGCAGTAGCAGTGGAAGTGGAGGTGGTGCAACGATTTTATCGAATTATATACGACAATCATTAATATATGATCAATATGAACGTACGGTTAGAGAACAGGATGAGGCATTACGTTCTAGAGTTGATAAGGTACGGAATGAACGTATCATGAATAAGAACAATGATAATAAAGGGGAATGACATAGCTTAAGTCTTTCCATATTTACTTAGTGTATGTGCATCTACACATCATGTATGATCAGAGATGTAACATCTCACAACCTTACTACGATCAGGTTGCCGCAGCTTCAATAAGGCACGTGCCTCCACCTTCTTAATCTTGGCAACGTCAACACCAAACTTATTAGATATATCAGCTAAACTCATTGGTTCCTGTCCATCATCTAATCCAAACCGTAATCGTATCACGGCTTCTTCTCGTGGGGATAACGTCCGGACTAATCGTCGTATATCCTCCTTGAGCATTTCTTGATCGACTAATTCAGATGGACTGGGGTGTTCAGTATCCTTGACGAATTTGTCCATGGTATCACCGGAACTACCGCCATCACCAGTTGACATGCTACCCTTACCCTTTCGTGAATCAATATTACGATCTAAACTACCAACCTGTGCTCGTTCGGCACTGGCGGTATAAAATCTTAGTTTCTTAACACTCATACCAACTCTATCGGCCAATTCAGCTTCATTCGGCTTACGTCCCAATTCATTCATCAATACACGTTCTTGGATACGTATATCATTAATCTTTTGTATAGCACTTGGTGGAATCCTAACAGATCGTGATTGTTCATTAACATTCTTCGATACCTCCTTTTGTATCCACCATATGGCATAGGTTGAGAATCTGAAACCTAATTCTGGATCAAACTTTTCAGTTGCACGGGTTAGCCCGATTATACCTTGTTGACATGCATCTTGGAATTGAATTGAATTGGCAGATTGGGTGGATATGGCAGATTTTTTGACAGCCTGACGGGCTACGGTTATTACGAGACGTAAGTTGGCAGCGATTAAGGCTGCCTTGGCACGTTGTGATCTTCGTATCTGTTGTTTGAGACTTGGGACTGTATGATTTGTTGCCTTGGCCCATTCCTGATAGGTAGGTGGACTGAGGGTGGTTTGAAGTTGGGAGGAAAAGAAGATAAGTGAGTGCCGTGGACACATCAGCAATATCACAAACATACTAAAAATAAAAACTTACCATAACAACTCCTCCTCCAACTCATACCGTTTCTCTTCCAATACACTTAATATCCGTACCTGTCTACCCAATAATATTTCATCTTCCTTATATAACAATTCATGCTGTCCTAAACTTTTAATGTAGGAACCCATGGAATCTGATCCTGTTTCTTTGACTGTTGCACGAACTCTGCCTCGACGGGAAGTTGTTGTTGTTGAAGAGGTGCGGGATGGGGAAGCGAGGGTTACTGCATTTGAGTTTGCAATTTCATCCTCTCCTTCTATAGCGGGTTTAGCTTTATTCCCCTTCTTCTTGACCACCCGTCTAACTTTACCATCCCCAACAACACTTTCTCCATCTTCCCCATCATCATTATTACCAGCCTTGACAGCCTCATTCGCCTTCCGTCGAGCCTCCTCACTTAACTTATTATAACTATCTTTTAATGCTAATTGATTGGCAGCTTGGGGTGATGAATCAGGTATTAATGGATCTTGTTCATTGGTATCATCTTTTAATAGTGTGCGGAGACGTAGATTGATTTTATTGGATGTTATTATTTGTGATTTGTTCACTCTATTTGGTGGTTTGTACTTGGTTTGTGAGTTGTTGGGTATTTTCTTTTTAATTGTTGATCCATTGTTCAATTTGATCATAGACTCTTCATTGGACGTATCATCGTCCCCGGATAGATCAACATCATACGGTGAAGACATATAGTCGGGTGTGAATTGTTCAAATACATTCGTCTTTTTACCACCACGAGATTTGACAAATTTCTTCTTATTAGAATTAGAGTTCGCTCGTTCGGCGGACGCACGGGATGTTGATATATCGTGATTGCCTAATCTTTTGTGTACCGCATTTAAGGATGTAAATGTAGTCTTTTTGTGTAATTGATAAGGTGTAGTAAATGCCTGAACTGAATTGATGGCTGAGCAATTGAGAATTGCTGCAAAGGATACCATTGCAATACTAGCTCGTCGAGGCCTCTTTCTCTTTCTAATCATATCTCTATCATTCCCATTAGTATTAGAGGTATATTGCTGATGTTTGGACATTATATTACCATCATCTAAGTAGCAATCATCTTCTTGTCGGGATGAAATTTCAGAACATTGGATATCGTGGCTATTGTCGGCGCTAACGCCGCATCTCCGACATATAATTTCTTCGTGGCATGGATCTCTTGCTAAAGATGACATTGCTATCATATTAATTCTCTACAACTATTTAATGGTTAATCTCCCTCACAATGATGTCATTCCGAATTCAACAACTCATTGCATTTTATTTTACATTGACTGGAAGGCTAGGATACCACCCCAACATGACTTCTGGAGAGAGTAAAATCGATAAAGAATTCTACTTTGGGTATTGCAATAATGGATATTTCTATGGTCTAAAATACTTCTGGGCATTAATGAGGGGGTAGCAATTGCTTTGTCTGGTGCCCGGGCAATCAAGTTCAAGCCCTTCATTTTTACTGACTATACGTACTAACTCGTCGTAAGTACGATCGATAGTATTCCTCTGTAATAGATTGCAATTGGTCTTAGTATTTGATTAAAGAAGGATCTACTAACACGTTATATAGTATTGTCCAGTGCTTAAGAATTGATTGCAATCTGTCCTAGTACTTCATAAACATATAGGTATCATAGTTACAGTATAGGAAATCATCCCACATATTATGTGGGCGTTTATTGCAACCTTTATTGGTATACATACTGCACATTCATTTACTGTCAATGTACCTCCAATACCAACAACACATACTCCAAAACGATTGGGTACAACGACCTCAATCTTCATGTCAAATACATTATCATTAACATTAGATAAGCCATTAGGTCTAATACTTGAGGAAAGTTCTACTACTAATGGTGGAGGAGGAGTTGTAGTAACTGCTGTGAATGAAGGAGGATCAGCATATAACTCAGAATCAAAGGATGCATTGATACAGTCTAAAATCAATTTAGTAAATGGAATAGATTGTAGTACATTACCTTTTGATGATGTTATGGATATAATTATCAATGCAGATACAACTGTTGATATTGATTTTATATTACCGTCGTCTCCTTCTACATCAGAACCTGTAGTAGCAGTTGAGGAAGAAGAGGTAGTAGTGGAGGAGGAAGAAGTTGCACCTGCATATACAGTTGGAACATCTGTCAGCATCCTCGTACAACAACCTCAAACAAACAAGGGAGATATCACAATCAATGCCAAAGTTGGAGACAATTTAAGAAAAACTCTCTTATCCAATAAGGATATTGAATTATACCGTGGTATGAAGAAGAAGCTGGGTAATTGTGGTGGTGGAGGACAGTGTGGATTCTGTGCTGTTGAACTAATAGACGAAGAAGAAGTTTGGGGCGAGCGTAGTGATTATGAAGCAACACGAATTGGCAAGAATGGTAATGACAAGTGCAGGTTAGCGTGTATGAATAATATTGTGGGGCCATGCACTGTCCGTACTTTATAAAAAGAGGAGATTCTATATGAGTTGGGAAGGATAGCTTGGTCAAATAGTGGAGTGTAATGACTAAGGAGTCTGAGGGTGAACGGCGAATAGATATATCAGTTAGTTTATCGGTATTATCTTTAGAACAACAAGTAATATGAAAGTTGGCTACGACACCAGGGAAAATGTATCATCGTCTTAATTTATACCACAGATCAAAGTGACGAATCATAAGGTCCAGGAAGATGTAGCGTTTTCTTTCCATCAATCTTTGTTAGTTTCCTCTACAAATAAGACTTCGGCTTGCATATCCTTCTCTCACAAGGACGTCCATCACAGACAAGTCCCTCACAGCAAGGGAGTTCGGAGCGATCACAGCGTTCCCCTTCCAGTAAACATTCATTTCGATCGTTATCCTCAGTTAAGAAATTGATTGCTTCAATTGCTCCACGAAGGTGGGCTGACTCATCTTGATGATCATATTGAGGATCGAGTGGGATGGGCGGTCGACACCTGTTGGCTGCACAGAAAAGGCCAGAGCAGCAAGAACTAACACTGTTACCAGTGCAGTAGTCATCCTCAAGACCACAGACACATGTCCCGCGGCCTTCTTCATCAGCGGGGCCGGTACATCGGCCGCTGCCATGACAGCAAGTAAGTCGTTCGGGGAAGTTGTTGGGGTCATTAGTCTCACAAGGTCCACCTAGTTCACTACATGTATCATTATCCTCAGTTAAGAACATGATTGATTCAATTGCTCCACGAAGATGAGCTGAATCATCGTGATGATCGTAGGCATGCGTACCAATGGACAAAGATGCAAGAGTAACGACGCAATATACCAAAACTAGGAGTTTCATGTTAGTTAGTTATTGATTTTGAAATGTTATTAGTTTGTTGACTTTTTATGATACAGGCAGAGTGTGAGACAGAGATCGAAAAGGCTTTAGTGTCTTGTGTATTGGAAAGCAAAGCCTATCTTGACGCTCTAGATGATCTTGCTTGCTTTGAAAGGAGAGATGGTATCCTCTTGGAGGATCGATCTTATACCAACACACACATCGGCACATCTCTACTCTTTACTATTAGACAAAATTGGTTAGTTGGATCAACATTACATGCTACAGGTAGTATTGGTTTAAGCAAACAGTTGTTAGTTAGTTTATAGTCATACAAGTGTCAAACAGGATACATCTCATCTCCCCCCATCCCCCCAGAGAACACCGCTCGGGAATTAAATTACCATAGCTTCTTCAAAGTCCATATTACGACGTTGGCAGCGATTGTTTCTTCCACAAATCTGGTTGCCAGGGCACTGTTCACGCCTGTTACGTGTACTACTATTGTAGTTGCAACGTTTTCCAGAACGAGGCTTCCTGCTTTTATCACGTACACACCATCCTGACTGATTACAACGCTGTCCGTTTCTACAATCACCGTTCCTACGACATGAACGCTGGTTGTTTTCCCTCACGCAAATGTTATCTATATTGAGTGAGATAAGATGGGTGAGATGTTCATATCTTATGAGCATATAATATCATATCAGAGTTACGAAAGAACAAGTACTTACCGCGGCAAATATCATTACGATTAGGACAGTCTCTATCACGACTGCACCCGTAGTTTCGCCTTTCACATCTCCTACGTCGTTGGTTACAGACCGTATTACGGTTCGGGCAATCCCTATTGGATCGGCATCGACGTCCACTCTCGGTCATGGCAAACTCAAAGTCACTGAGTTCTGGAGTCTCTTCGTCTTCGTCAGCAAGCTCGAACTTGTTGTTGGAGAGATCCGATAAGAACATGTCTTCTGCATCAAGAAAGTCAACCTAGTATAATGAAGAGACGATATAGTTTAGAGCTTATATCATGTGCACATGATATCTGTATAACAACAAATTGGACTTTACTTACATCAGTAGCCTGTTCTGATGCTTGAACATGAGTATTAGTGTAATCATGAGCCCCAGTAAGCGCGGCATTGACAATGAGCATGGCTGATGTAGATAGGAGAAAGAGCTTCATATTTCGTTGGTTGTTTAAGTTGTCGAGTTTGTTTGTTGTTAAAGGAATAGACAAGTTGCTTTTTATGAGCATAGAAATAGAAGCATTTGATCTATGATGTGTGATCTCCAAGAAACTAGCAAGATGTCACACACAACAAGATGGTGGATTGGCACGAGTACTCCTACTGCAGGCTAGAAACAACCAAGATCGTTAGACGGATCTTCTTTGAGATGCCTCATATGTATCCTTGGAGATGTTGAAATGCAATGCACCTCTTCTCATCTAGTTATAATGATATGGCGGCTGTGCTAGTATATATATGACGATAAGGCGACTATGCATCCTAGTGGCAAATGGAAGACTCTGTTTAACGTAACAAGACTTTACTATATCATTATCTGAGTTTATTCTGTGACAATGTTACATCATGTACATTAGAAGTATATAACAGTAGTATAATCATGTCTAACCGTGCCCAATCTAATATCTTTACATGAACGAATGAAGTATACATAATGCCCCAACGAATAGTAATGTACTGGGGTTTGTTGCATATGAGCCGCTTATAATGTTGTTGTTTGTTGGTCGTGACGTTGGAGACACTGTGGGAGATGCTGTAGGAATAGCAGTAGCAGTATTTAACTTTGCATACATTGTCCTCATTGCTCTGTCTCTATCAAATTCTTCTGTACTGTTGCCTGTGTTCATATTTGCAAGGTACCCACTGCGTGGAATTTGTCTTTCCACAAGCACTTGATAGATATACGATGGAACATTAGGTTCACCTTCCTCTCCCGAACATGGATCTATAGTTGCACTTTGTGATTCAACTTCAAATGGCTGAAAATTTGTCTTATTCGCCATCTCGTAACATACGAATGTCACTAGCTTATCATCATCATCTCTTGTACACTTCCTTGTGTATTGCTGTGCAACAGCCTTGGGTGGTGATGGTATACTACCAGAAAATCCTGTACAACCAAAGATCACACCAGCGTTGTTAACATCTGGATACTCAGCATCGAATTGTGATCTCTCTTCACATGATAGCGGCATGCTCGAATCATAGTCGGTAAAGTTGGAGAAAGCAAATTGATACCACTCATTGCAATTGTATGTATGACACTCGCCATCGATACCACAGAACTCTCCAATAGGGCAAGAACTTTCACAACCAGTAGGTATTACAGACATAATGCTTTGTTGTTGATGTCAATACTATCTGTTGATGGATTGATAATCGATTAATATGATGTGTATTGTATGTTTTATATATATGAAAGCATCTACCACTTCAGAAGGAGGAAGCAACTGTGAATGGAAGGAAAAGAAGGAGTATACCAACAACAAGATCCTTTTACGATTAGCAGCTTATATGTTGGTAGATCTCATATCGATATCATCCTCTCTAGAAGCAAGATCTTTTTTTCTTTCAACTTCTCTTTTTGTCGTGTCGGCTGTCGGTATCCTACAAATGAAGCAGGCTTATCATGTATCATCATCAATAATGAAAGCGGCTGAATCAAGGCTAAACCATCCTCATATTACTAGCTTTGTCACTTAACCAAACCTCATATGAAGTAGCTTATAGCTAGTTGTAGATATTCGATGGTATCCTTATGCTTATCTGATATGATCTTAGATTTAGTACAATTAGTATTAGTAACTAAGGAATGCTATCATCTTGCATTGTAATGTATCCGTACACGGAGGAATGTATGACGATCTCCCTCACTGTCATCATCAGTGTCATTCCATTTATCAGTCATTTCAATCTCATCTATTATCACCTCAAATTCATCTCCCAACTCTCCACTTTCGAGTCTTTCTCTAAAGTCAGGAAGAGCTTCTCTACCGTCATTTAAAGGGAAGGTTAATAGCGCTTCTTTAGCCCCACCAGCCTTGCATAACATCTCAATTGTTTGTAACAGTGGTAGTGTATCCATTGGATAGTATACCAAATCTGATCCGATGATTACATCTGGTTTATAATCGGTTGCTACTTTGAATATACCCATCTCATCATGCCAATCTAGTCTCTTGACAGATCCAAGTTGATTCTCATCTGCTCCAATGTTGTAAGCTAAGTTTCTACCAAATAGACTCTTGGCCATTAGTCTATCACCACTGTTTGTCGTTTGACCAAGTGCTGAATTACGGTATAAAGCATCTGTAGATGATTCTTGTGTACTGTCAGCGGTTACTTCCTCTTCCCAATAATCTGTTGCAAGAATACTTTGTATTACCCCGTTTGTACTTGCAAGATACGTCGACGGGAGGCCACAACCAGAACCCAATTCTATTATCTTTTTATCCTTGATATCTATAGAATCATTTGCCAATAGACATGATAATACAATTGCAGATGGCCAAACTGAAGAGCCTAACTTCCCACAGCCGAAACTTGTTTCTCTTATGTTGACTATCATATTGTTATTAATCATTATTTCATTTGCATTAGTATTATGAGTATTTGGAAACATAAATGCACGTTTAGTTGTTGGATAGTACATCTCAATCTCATCCTCTTCTACATTTGCATCGGTAGATTTTGGTCGAACTGAATGTATAATGTTATTCTTATCGTCACCAATATCATTTCCAAAGATTGTGTATGATCTGATAATGGTGACGGTATCACTAGCAGATGATGTTGTTGATGAGAAGGCTACTACTATCGATTGATATTGTATGATAACTACAAATAACAATGAAAGTATTGCCGAGCTGTATATGGTGTTCATATTGATATAAAGAGTATTTATATAACACTGCAAACGTGCAAGAAGTTGCTGTGTTTAGTTCAGATTCTCTCTATCCCTCAAGTGATGATTGTAATGTCAATGGATACGATGAAGATGTGAAAGTATCTTCTATATAGATGTACAAGTCAAAAGAAAACTATGAATGATGGAAATGAGGAGTATATAGTTGTCTTTTACAATTCTAATGAGAGTGATAGAGCGTAGGTACGATTGCACATCGACGATATCTCCATGCCGATATTTGCCGAATGATTATCTTTGCAAACCAAGACGAATGATTATCTTTGCAAAGATCGAACACTGAATTTGACCTGGATAATAATTCGCGGTCGATAAACTCTGGACTACAAATTGGAGACGAAAGTCAGCTGTAACTTCAATATTATAAACAATATAGTCTCCGCAATTGTCTAGAGACGATTATTGACGGTGGAGTTTTCATTCAAATTTCAGAAGGAATTATTTGCAGCGCAACAAAGTAAAACATTATTTATTTTAGGTGCACTAAGCAAGACAAAACCTATTATTGAGTAACCCAATAATATGTCTGCTGGATATGCTGAACGCTTATCCGAATATCCCAACAAGGTAAATTATAGAATATCATATAATACTGCAATGTCTTTGATATCAACTAACCAAACTAACCTCATATAATCTCATAAAACATGATGTGTCATTTTTTAAACTTTGGTACATGTGATGTGTACATCTCCACAGGGAGTATGCGGTCTACCAGAAAGCATAGAATCAAAACGATCCTTCAATACAAAGTTGGACAAATTAGCACAATTAATAAAACAATCGAAATATACAGTAGTATTAACCGGAGCAGGCATTTCAACCTCGGCAGGTATACCTGACTTCAGAGGTCCAAATGGTATCTGGACAAGAGAACAACAGGTCTAAAAAGAGAAAGTCTGGTGATATTACAAATGGTGGAAATGCTGCCAATGGTGATAGTAAACAAAAGTTCATATCTTTTGAGACAGCGCAACCAACATATACACATCAGGCATTAACTCATTTAGTACTTCATCCGCCTCCAACTTTGGATGAATCAGACGAGGGTGGGAATAACAAAGACAACACCAAACAAAGGACATATCTACATCACATTGTAACTCAAAATGTAGACGGATTACACCGCAAGACATCATTACCCCGATCCAACATGAGTGTTTTGCACGGGTGCATCTTTACAGAGATATGTGACACATGTCAAA
>Ga0075437_10294_pt1 | contig 14944 bp, 10 predicted proteins | sample MintriMetagenome_FD_74266 | JGI IMG/M metagenome (GOLD analysis project Ga0075437, IMG submission 74266) | Marine eukaryotic communities from Monterey Bay, USA to study complex ecological interactions - Minidiscus trioculatus and... | ecosystem: Environmental > Aquatic > Marine > Unclassified...
CAAATAAAGTGAAGTCATGCCTACAAGTTGGAATGCATGAGGGTAGTCATCAAATGAATACCGAGAAAGGTAACTATCCATATAGTACATGGCAATATAAACCAATTCTCGGTCTGTGTGTTGTTGAGGTTTCGTGAGAGGATGAACAAATGATCATATGATGTGAGCAGTCGGTGTCAAACGACCTAGCACAACAACTCATATCGTCGGAACTCACCGAGATTATGATTGTCAACGACAGTGTACATCCAAGCACACAATTTGGTTCGCCAAGTTCGCTTGTCCTTGCAGAGTACTTGCTTCCCATTGTGAGTAGTGGAAGACATGAGATAATTACTGAACTGATATTGAGTAGATTCCAACTGAAGTAATGATTGGAAGCGATCAATAAGCTCAAGTGTTGATACCGGGCCACCCTGTTGCAATTATCAGTTGAGCAGTGTTGGTATGTATGTGAGCATGCGTATGTCAGTTGCAATTAAAAAGTGAGCATATGTAGTTGTATAAGGCAAATGCATTTTTGCATACAACTGATCATAGGCACGCACATGGTTACAAAACATATACACTATCATATCATAACTTACCATGATGTTTCGTTCCTGTTGTAGTATAACGTTATACCTCCATACTCCTAACAGATTTATGGCATTAGCAGTTGAAAAATACTCTCCACGCCGGTATGTTGAGCCGAACTTAAAGATATGTTCTCTAGCTGACATCAATTTGATTGGCTACAGCTGCAAAGATACTTCCTGTGGGGTCTCAACTGATTCTAGGATGATGCAATCCGCCTCATTGAGAATGTGCACCACATGATCAGTTGCGATTCAATCATGACCAACAGAATGATACCGTTTAGTCGCTAAAACATGATTTACTCTCTCTTGGCCTGGTGTTTATTATGTATGGTCGGTATAAATCGCATTTGTTTATGCTGTTAGAGAAATGACAACCATTTAATATAATGTCTAATATTAGTGAGCATCAACAGCCGCAACAAAATGGTGGCGGCATACCTATACAAAATCATCAACAAAACTCAAACTCACATACACCAACAACTACTCAACAAAAGACAGTTTCAATACCTCTTCAGTCATTACCTTTGCGTCCTTCTACATTGACTGCATTGTTAAGGAGTGGATTTTCTACGACCGGTGATGTTATGAACTCTTGTCATACAGAATTAGTGCCAAACAATAATGACAATGTTGATACAAATACTAATAATAACATGATGAATACAGAAACAAACTCTAATACCAACACCAACAATAACAACAATAGTTATGATAACTTTGCAAAAGAGTTGGGATGTTCTACAACTCAAGCTGCTGATTATGCTCATGAAATTGATGATGCCCTTGGCTCTATAGGATTGCCCAAAGTCTCTAAATCACAACAGAATACTAATGGAGAGAATGTTGATTCATCAAATCAAACTGACAATAATATTATGGCACCACATCAACCTATATTTTCAGCCACGGCGGCATCAATTCTTCGATCCAAAGCTAGTAACCATTTTCCCATGAATGGTAATAACCAAGCTCCAGCCCCAGCGGCAAAACAGATTGTATCCTTCTCTCAAGCACTTGATGTTTTACTTGGAGGCGGCTTTGCTCTATCAGAACTGACAGAGATTGCAGGACTCCCAGGTGTTGGGAAGACTCAATTGGCAATGCAATTGTGTGTTAATTCAAGATTACCAACTACATCTGGCGGTGTACAGGGATGTGCAGTTGTTATTGATGCAGAAGGGAGCTGGTCTGGTGCAGCTGGAGGTGATCGACTGTGGTCCATGGCAAACGCATTATCTGATCATGTCAAACTTAGTGCATCACGAAAACTAGCAAGAACCAAGGAAGGAATGCCGCAAGGCTCGACAACAAATATCAATGAAGATAGTATCCCAAATTGGTTTAGTCCTGAATTCATCTTAGGCGGTATTCATATCTTTCGAGTTCATGATGAGGCCTCTCAAACTTGTACGTTGTATAACCTACCCAAGTTTTTATTGGAATTAGAACAGAAGGGTACTCCTGTGAAGTTGGTAGTTATCGACTCTTTGGCATTTCATTATCGAGTTGCATCCTCGTCAACCGCATCATCAAACATTGGTAATGGCAATAGTAACAAGAACAGTTCACTTTCTACTACACATAATTTGACTCGGATGGCTGCATTCTTGACAGAATTAGCATCTGAATTTGATTTAGCAGTAGTGGCAATGAATCATTTGACCTCTCGCATAGAGAAGGATGGTAATAACAACAAAAGTGGCACTAAACTGGTACCAGCACTTGGAGAATCCTGGGCACATTCTGTAACGTCTCGTTTGATCATTGATCATTATCGTCAGTTGCATACTACTGACGGAAGCATGGATGAAGTGCGAACATGCACACTCGTTAAGTCTCCTCACAAGCCTTCGGGAACTTCGTTATTCAAAATTACAGACAAGGGTATACGTGGAGTCTCACCTCAGTTGTTGCAATCTCAATCGCAGGCTACCAAACGAGCAAGGGTAGATTGATGAGATAATATGTGATGTGATAGATACTTTCCTAATTCATAACTATATACTCTATTACTAATTGCTTTGTGCATTATAGTTATACCACTTTCTAGTCTATCTTCCTCTCTTCTTTAATCTGGCTGCATTGTCCACTTCAACATACTCCTAATCTTATTCATGATGGGGAAACCAACACATACGTTCAATGTAAACCACTTGAATATTGTCCAAGACTTCATCTTTAACACAGTCTTACATAGATATGAAGTGTAGCACGCCTCTATCGTATGTGCAAACAAACTAAAGTAAAAAGAACCGATAACTAGTCTTGCAAAGAGTGTGGAGGTGCCAAAAATTGTTGTAACAATAGCGGTCGCCCATGATGTACTATCAATCTTGTTCACAAGTTCCTCTTGTCCCATAAGTGTACCGACACCTAGTAATATGCATGCACCGAAAAGCATGCGCATCAATGGATCTGTCAATAGCCAACTAACCCTTGGTTGTAATGCTTTATGATGGTGTTCTATGAGATGTGATCTAACTTCTTTCACTGACTTTAATGGTGGATCGAATGGTATTACTAATTCATTTTGCATACAAGCTTCACCGTCACATAATATGTATTTAATTGTATATTCTGATAAGCTAACTGATTTCATTGTAGCATTTTGAACTTTACATCTGAAGGCTTCATGATTTGATATGTTAGATAATACCATAGCATGAAGTGTAGCAGCATGATCTTCATTCATATGAGTGCATATTCGATCTGATACTTCAGGTGTTATTACTTCTGACATTGTTGTAATGTAGATGATACCTACAGGTGATATTATGTTGTGTACGTATGGTACGAGTGTAAGAGATGCTTATTGTTTGTATGAATAATAATAAACTCCCACCGAACGATTTATCACAAGTTGTTTTATATAACTTTCAAAAGATAAATTCTTCACAAATATACAACCCAAGATAACACACAATCTCCAGGCCTAATACATCAACAACTGGCAACTCTGATAGCTTTGCAAATAATAATAACCTCAGAGCCTTATTTATTTGGCGTCATGGTGTACCACCAAGGGTATCGTAGGGCATTAGTGCGATTTTTCGAGGCCTTTGAGCCTTCGAGCGCAGCTAACCGGCGGCCGATACTGTATGCTACTAGTAAACCTAAAGCTCACTGTTTCGCCCGACAGTAATTGATTAACAAACTAATGTTGCTGCTGTTTGAGTTTGTATTGTGATAAGAACCATACTGGCCACTCCAATCAATATAATATCATGACAAAAATAAGACAATATTCATTAGTGGTATGTGTTACAGCAATTTACATGTGCTGTTCACACGGCGAGAAGACCTACACCAAAAGTGATAGTATACCATTGCAGAGAAAACTTGTCTATGAAGAATATCACAATAAAATAGAATCATGGCTAAATAAACAACAGACAGAAATGGATAAGTCGGTGTTTATATCATATGATGCTCAAGGAAACAATCCATATCCAAGTACTGCATACACATACCCCGATTTTATGAAAGCATTAAAATCAATGTCAGTTGATGGTGTTGGTAATAATGAAATGTTTTTCTATACCGGACAAACAGATAACAAGGGTTTAGTACATGGATTGGTTAATATTGCAGCGTTTCTAGCACATGCAATGGCATTACCATCAATTAAATATGATTTATGTGATGAACATAATAGTGATACTACTGATAATACAGGAAAGTATGCCGCAGCGAATTCATGCGGCCAATATGGTAGAAGTTATCAAGAGGAAGTATGTACAGGGAAAGATGCATCCATGACGTGCAATATTTATCCAAATGCGGTCATGACAGCTGTTGATTCTCTTCCTGGTACAAAGACTCCACCACCACTTCAATGTAAACCAAAAACAAATCCAACAGACTTTACAGGATTTTATTCCAAAAAATTAGGTACATTGAGTGAAGAATTTCCATATTCTAATAGATATGGTTCAACTCATATTGAGGGATGTTGCTTTTGGGGTCGTGGCGTATTATTAACCAAAGGAGTTTGCAATATTGGCAAATTGAACTTCTACTTAGGCCGTATTGGAGCGGAAGAAAAGGGATATACAAACTTCTTTGATATTGATATTTGCGTATATCCAGAAGTTATATGCGAAGGCGAGGATACAAGATTACTAAGATGGATGGCAGGTATGTTTGAATGGCTTGATAGAGTTCAGAGTTACAATCAGGGAGGGTTGAACTATATGAATGACTTGAATACATTTGTTAATTCGGGATTTATAGATGCGAATAGATTCATTGATATTGTGGAAAAGGCACTTCCATTTGATTGCTATGAGTTAACTTGCTCAAAAGAAGAAGAAAAAGTGAAATCAGAAAGACGCGACAACTTTATCAATATTATCTTCAATGTTCTTAAGCTACCAGGCAGTTTAGCCGACGAGAATACATCAACAAATGCTTTAACGCCAGAGCCACAAGTCGAGAATGCTATAATTGAACAGTCAGTGTCTACTGCACAGGCTCAACTACCAACAAACCCACCAATTAAGCCAATTCTATTGCCACTTGATAATGAGCAAGAAGAAGAAGAACCAATAGTGCAGCAAGTTGAACCAGTGTCTCTTTCATCACCCCCGCCGCCGCCACTAACAATAATGCAGCAATGGCCAACAAAAACAGACCTCTCTTCTAATAGTAACTCTGACAGTCAAAACGACCAGTCATCAAATAAACAAACAGAGGATACACTAATACCTCTCAAATCAGGTTCATCATTGAGTGCAAATTGGTTTGGAATAGTTGCAGTCTGTGTTGTTGGGGGTATGATTGTGATATGATCATGATATTTCATCCTCGTCGGTACTACTTGTTGATGCTGTAGATATGGAGCCATAGAGTAATGCTACTGATTTCAAAGTACCATCATTTGTATCATAGCAACGTACAGTCGAGCGAGCAACTCCAGAAGCAGTACATGCAGCCGTCAAGTTAATTGTATAAGAGTCGGGCTCATCTTGTGATACAAATGACCATCCAATAAGTTTACCATTATTTCCTTTCACTGCTACATCTTCTTCATCATCAATACTGTCCTCTTGCTTTTCCCACTTTGCTCTAGCCAACGACCATGCTTGATTTGGATTTGGCATCCTCACTCTTTGTATTTTCTTCCAGTTCACATTTGGTATTTTTGTGGTTGATAATTGTATTGTTGCGGTATAAGTATATTCTTCCTCTCCCGATGCTGAAACTGGTCGCGATATCTCTAGCATTTTCAAGTTCAGTATTTGTTGCTCTTCGCCATTGCAAGTATCTATTGCTTCTGAAACATCATGAGTGTTGACTGTCATCCATATTCTATGTCTGTTCGAGAATTGCAAACTTGTCATCATGAGACTATCATTTGATGAAGTTATATCCAATTTTTCTGCGCCGGAAGTGTACGATCCATCATCAAAATAAACAAAACCCCCATCTGCTCTATTATGATACATCCGTTGTTCTTCTTCTTTTGTTGTTGTGTATTCTTCGGGTGATATCAAAGATAGCGGTAGCTCTCTGATACCTTGTACTGCTCCTTTGTATATTATATCAAAGTTGAAATAATATAGTATGATGATATACATATAAATGACAGAAAGTACTTACCCCCACATGATCTCATCACCTCTTCTACTTCATCTTGCTGTTTTAAATCCTTCACATTACTCCATGGACCGACTATGCAATTGGCGAATTCATCAAACCGTGGCTGAGTACAGGATTTCCAGTTATCATTTGTTGTAGAGGAGAAGAAAAGGGGAGAATCATGTTTTACTTTGTTGTTGGTATCCTACACCTATTGTAAGGCAAAACAAACGCCAAAGCCGTCGGGACCAAGAGTAATAGCAATAGTATCATTGCAAATAGTGGAAGAATAGGGTGGTTGGTAGTGTATTATCGTCCGTCGAAAGGCAAGTTGAGGCATGAGGCAAGGGTACGAGGATACCATACCTAAAAAAAATGACGCACACTGATTGTTTTACTCTCTCCCCCTCCACTGATTCATTATCATCTCATAAATATCTCCTAACAGACCTATCACCTTTAAAGAACAATTAATAACAATGAAGGTCGCTACTCTATTCGCTACTCTATTTACGGCAGTTAATGCCTTTGCTCCATCTACACCACTCTCTACTAACAATGCTAGATCTGGAAGTAGTGCAGTAAGTATCTAAATTGCAAAGCACATCTTTTTGTATTATTATATTTGCTTCTCTAACACTACCAAAACTCTTTGCAAAATAAATATGAATAGCTCTCTATGTCGATGGAACGTACATACATCATGGTGAGTAGTATTTGGTATATCGTTAGAAAGTCCGACGCATATATATTTTTGAGCATATCATATGTACATTTCATATTATATCATCATATGCATAATATCATTCTAACACTTCTATATACTTATCAATACAAATAAAAGATCAAACCGGATGGAGTGCAGCGTGGTATTGTAGGAAATATTGTTTCCAGATTTGAGACAAAGGGTTATAAACTTAGTGCAATGAAAACAAAGCAAGCTACTGCTGAATTACTTAACGAGCATTATTGCGACCTTGCTGACAAGCCATTCTTCCCCAAGTTACGTGAATACATGATGTCAGGTCCTGTTGTATGCATGGTATGGGAAGGTAAAGAGGCTGTTACGACTGGTAGAAAGATGCTTGGTGCTACAAATCCTCTTGCTTCGGAACCTGGCACAATCCGTGGAGATTTCTGTATTGAAGTTGGTAGAAACATATGTCATGGAAGTGATAGTGTTGAGAATGCTGAGAAAGAAATCAAGTTATGGTTTGAAGAGGGTGAAGTGCTTGATTGGGAATCTCATTCCAAGGATTGGTTATACGAGTAAATACAAAGCTATGAATATCTGAAGATACACGTACCAAACTAACTTAATGACTATCATTATGATCTACAAAATAGATTCCCGTACAAATAACTGTTTACTCTGAAACAAAAACACAAAAATATCACCACAGTGAATAGATGGATTGGCAGATATAAGCTTAGAGATAAGAGGCAAAATCAACGTCGAAGGCTACCGATTTTGGAGAATAGCGAGGAGATGATTGCCGTTTATTGCGATTCTGTTGCAAACCGAAACCTCCTTGTTGACTGTTTGAAGCTACACTTCGAAGAACTTTATCAACTGTAACATTCCTTGCCATTGATACATCGACAGCCAGCTTAACTAATGCATCTAGAGAATGATCTCGAACGAAATCATTCTCATCATTTGTGAGCATGGTCAATGCAGAGAGGATGCCCTTGTGACCGATCATGCTCAATCTATCCTCAGGGAAACCCGCCTGCTCCATAAAGGCTTTCACTGTCCATACTAGAGCTGCGGTGCTTTTCCCGTAAGAAATCGTCACCATAGCTTGTAGTAGGTGGCGATGACAAGTATCACTAGATCTCACGTATGTTGCAATCTTCTTCACAATCAAGGCACTATTAGATGCAACTTTATCGAGTTTTTCACCTTCAAGACAGGCCAGTGATGAAAGTGTAACGAGAAGGCTAGGATGGTGGCATATTTGTACTGCAGTTGCTTGGCAGGTAAGATTTCCTAATATCCTAGTGGCAAGCACTCGTAGGTCTGTATCAGTCCTACTTGAAGCAACTTGCAACAAAACAGTAACAACGACGCCATTTCCATAATTCACCACGATGACCTTGTTCATTGGAATTTGAGACGACATATGCCCAAGCGCTTGGATGGCATAGACTCTACTCAATTGTCCGCCCCGTGTTAGAGCTAGTACCAAACCAAGACTGGAGCGAGCAAGTTCATTTTTGTTCTTTGGCTCAACTGACAAGTTCATAATGATACGGGCAGACTCTTCTCGTACACTCTCGAACATGTACGTTGCACCAAGAGCTACTGCATTCATAAGCTTGGGGAAGTTAAACATAGCTTGTTTATTTTTCGAATGCTCTGATATAGCAGCTAAGATTTTCATAGACATAGTCATGACCAAGTGACCTGTACAGCCGGTAATATTGCCAATAAGTGATGAAAGTAATTGTTCTTGCTCATTGACCATTGATAAGGGCACGCGAACACTTGAAAGTTTATCAACAACATGCTGTGCTAATACAAGTGTTGGGATGTCCCCTTTCTTCCCCAAGCGGTAATTGATCTCAATAATTTCAAGCAGATCCAGAATGATGATTCCATCTGTACAGAAAGAAGCACAAAGCCTTTCTTCTGAGCACCGGTATAAATTAAGCAAGATCTGAAGACAATGTTGTATCTCTTTTGACCGTCCGCTGAATGACATCGAGCATGAGTGGAGGATACTTCTAACTATCGCAACAGCACCCTGTTTCACATCACTATCATGTTTGCGGATATCGTTATGGTTAAATGCTTTAGCTGCAACAGCCAGCTTCTTTAACCGACCATTGCCAATATCATTCGATCGAGTTACATCTAGGTGCGACAAATTAAGGGCGAATAGAGGGTAGCGTTAGATTGAGATTAGAATTTGTATATAGTAAAGGCAAGCAAACAGCAAAAGTATCATCAACTTACCAAGAAGTAAGTCTATGCGAGTTTTGACTTTCTTCTCACGCTGTAGAGGGATATATCCGATTACTCTAGCTCGAACCATCTTTCAATGTCAATATATAATAGAAGGACTATATACAACCGAGTAGTTGAGATTATTGTTAGTTGTGACGGCGGTAGTTTGTTGATTTTGTTTTGGTTAATTTGTCAGTTGGTATAATCATGTGTAACCATCCTTTTTGAATTGGTTTGAATCGACTGCTCGCCAACTTCTTCAACCAACGATATAGATACTGTGCGACTCATTGTATTGGATACACATAATATTTGTCGGTATCCAAGGCATTTTCTTGCAGAACTCAACAATCACCACCGCCCCAACAAGTGAGGCAATTAATACTGTGATGGATTTTGCTTGACATGCTCTCTCCACTCTTCGTCGGTAAGTTGATGATCCCATGGCATACCCATATAACCGCGTTGATAGTCCATGTAAGCCTTTTGAATTTCTCCTTGAGTATTCATTACCATTGACCCTTCAGAAGCAATAGGTTCTCGGATTGGTTCGCCAGATAGGAGTAATACGTCAGCCTCGCCTTCCAAAGCTTGGATAGTGAGTTCCTCTCCATCTGGTGAGAGATATACAGTGTGATGAGGGGGGATACGTTGTCCATCAATTTGTATTGATCCTTGTTTAACATAAAGAATTGCAGTTTCATGTGAACTTGGTAGAATATGCTTCCACGTAGTTGTATCTTTTTGTGTAAATTGTATTCTAATAATTGCAGCGTTTGTAGGGCATTCAACAGGAGCTCTTATACCGTCGTGTTCTCCAGCAACGACAGTTGTAATTGTACCTTCGCGGGCAATGACAGGTGTCGTATCAGCTGGTATTTGTTGTCGAGTATTAGCTTCATTTACATCATATGCTTGTAATACCTTTGCGTCTGGTGTATCCATTTTATTAGCAGCAGGGAGATTTAACCAAATCTGATACAACTCTTGAGACGAAGTTGTCAACAATTTACCTTTGTCTTTCTTATCTGGTTCAGTATCCCACATTTCTTCGTGTTGTATACCTTCCCCAGCTGTTAACCACTGAACATGTCTACCCTGATGTTTTTCCTCAGCCCCATACTCTTGTTTAATACCCAAACTATCTCTATGATAGAAGCCTCCTTTGAGTATATATGTTACAGTTATAAATCCTCTGTGTGGATGGCTAGGAAAGCCTTCGGGAAAGAAGACAGCCTGAATATATCTAACAGGATCCCAATTAAAGAAAGCGTGTCGATGATGGACTAGCAAAACAAATGGAGAAGTACCACCATTATAAGTATTGGGCACAACTTCAGATGATGAAAAGAAATTTGGGCATACTCTTCCCCCAATTGAATCTTCCCAATTTGCTGCAAATTCTTGACCAAATATTTTAGATGCAAAGAAGAGGAATACACCCTGCCAAACAGGCCAAACTGGTAAACGGGCAAACTTTTCTGTATTTGCAATTCTTCTTTGACTTGGCAGACTATTTGCAGTAGAAGTCTTCTCTATAACATTTGCATCATCGATTGAGGTAGAAAATAAAGCATAATTTGTTGGTACCACAATCGGCGACCGCAGATGACCCGGAGTAATAAAACCGTAGCAGCATGTGATACTACTCAGTGCCAGGAGAGGTATAATATGTATAAGAGACTTCATTATTATAGCGACCTCAATAAGTGATATGAAAGCAAAGGGGGAGGATACCGCAATTGCAGCTCACCAATAAAATCGTAAAGTTGTCTTACTCCTCTGATCCTATCCTCCTTACCAACTACTAAGCAGTGAATCCTCTCTCAACTATCCGGTTACTCGGTATTATCATCATCATTACTACCATTGGTTAATATTCTCATATCCTTTAATTGTTTGACTGGTATTACACGAAAACACAAAACTATCATACCATCACAGAACATCTCTAAAACATAAAGAACAATTTTCTTTGGAGGTACTACCTGCATATCACACAACAATACAAATAGAATACTAATACAATACATTCATACCTATACCATATACTAAACAACTAAACAAATAATGGGAGGTGGAAGTTATTCACGAAAGAAGGGTGCTCGATCCAAAATTAAAAAGTATAAAAGAAAAACATGGTTATGTCATAGAGCAAAGGATACAGATCAAATACAAGATGAGCTTGAGAAATCTGCAGAAACTGGTATACCAGCTGGTAAATTCGAATATGATGATGAGTTACCCGGTGGTGGTCAATTCTACTGTGTTGAAACTGGTAAACACTTTGCAGACGCTAAAGCATTGGCTGATCATAAGAAGAGTAGATATTACAAAAGAAGATGTAAAGAATTGAAGGAAGAAAAGTACACACAGGCTACTGCTGAAATGGCGGCAGGTATGACAAAGGAAAAGTTACCACCAGCACATCCAAAGAAGGCTGCATAATAAATTATCAATTGTGATTGTGTAGAGGTTACCGGATAGAGTTGTGAGTTTCTTTTCTAAACACATCATTTGATATAGACTTATGGTTAGTCATGCATGTGATTAGCATCTTTCCCTCTTAACTAATGTAATAGTAGTGATTTGTATTATAAAAGTGGTAGGAGGGCTTCAAACTTTCCTATACTATACAATATTTATTCTACAATAATCTCTGAACATATAGTGTCACATCACACCATATGACTTTGTTGTTCCTCATAATAACTACCATTGTCGATGCCTTCATCATGATGTGGATGATGATGCTCTTGTGGGTGCACCTGTGGCCTGGCAAAGAATATATCAATGGTACGACTTACAACATCACGTGCGTTGGGAAGAAACAATGGAAACAGCCAGTAGTTCTCAATCTCTCGTCCCAACAAGTCCAAGGCATCTATCTGCATATCTATTGGGACAGGATTTTCAGAATCAGGTTCTTCCTCTTCATAAAATGCTCGTACCTTGACAGCATTTGGATACTTGAGACATATCCCCTTCAATCTTGACGCCAATAGGTAGAACACTTCATTGATACTCTCAGGTATCGGCGGAGTACATCGTTGCATGGCTTGTAGATATACATCAATCCTATACAAATCTCGAATAGCATTCGCCCTTGACCTTGTCGAATGACTACCAGTAGTCAAACCCTGTCCTTCATACTTGCTCAATGTATCCAACCGGAATGCTACTTGGCCTAACTCCACTTCGGCAGATCTATGCACTTCTGCCCTTGAACTCCAACCAAACTTTGTTTGTAAAAAGTTCAAACCAAATGCAACAGCTGCAAAGAAACCTGTAAACAGTGCTAATCCCACACGTGACCCTCCACTAACATCAATAGCGGTAGCTAAACTCAGAACTATTGACATGAATATACTTGTCGATATGGGTACGAACCAAAACCAGAAATGTCGAGCCTTGTAATGCTGTGAGGCAAAGTGATTGGTCCGTTTCATCATTTCGACTCTTCTCCATAGTTTCTTGAGGGTAGCGTTAAAGTTACGCTGAGTTTGGGGATCCTTGACAGATGTGGCCATGGTATGCACGTCATTATCGTGGCCCTGTTTGTATTGATAGGAAGATAAATGATGTGTTTTTGAGTGAGCTTAAACACTTATGAAAACACATGAGGATACCACACAGCGGTTGAAAGAACTTACAATATCAGTAGTCGCCGCACTCACAACACTAGGACCAACTCGTTTTAAACTCCTATCTACTAATGGTTGGATTTCCATTGTATCTTCCTTCGGTACAATTGCTTGCGGCATTGGTATTACCTCATCATCAAACGCCGCCGAACCTTGTGATCTTCGTAAGTCCTTGTCCTGTTGTCGTACTTCAAGGGCACCACTCTTGACTGAATCTTTAACCACAGATCGTACACGATGCTTACCAGTGCCAACAGTGGAACTTAGTGAACTACAATTTGACATTGTACCACTACCACCTTCTTGTATTGGATCTAGGGCTTGAGATTTGATGGGTACCGGGATTATAAACTTTGACCCACCTCCTCTTGAACTTCGTGATCCTCGTGATCCTCTTGAACTTGACGACCTGGGGACGGCACCACGATTGTTATTCCTTTGTTGTTTATCTGGTGATGAATAGTCACTATTAGGATTGATACCATCTCCTCCTCCTACCATCATACCACCTCGGGAATCTTGTTGACTACCCGATGCCATACTAACCTTGGATGAATAATTGTTGTTACTTCGTGGCGGAGGTGGGGGTGGTACATGTTGTTGTTGTTGTTGTTGCTGTTGTGCTGGACTATGTCCCGACTTTGATCCACGACTATTGGCACGATTATATGCACTATACTTATAACTCCCCGAGTTGCGTGATGTCTTTGACGGGTTTTGTCCATCCTTACTTGCAAATCCAGCACGACGATATGTCGAGGGCATGTAACTTGAACAGACACTCATATTCACCACACCTGACTTGTTCGCTGCCGAATTTTGACTAGCATGACTACCATGATATGAATCGCCAGCATTCGGATCAACAATAAAACTCACCAGGTTAAGATTATTCCGTTTCTCACTTAATGTATCCTCGAGTAATTTACACATATCTTCAGTAATGCCTGGATTATTCTCAAAGCTTGCTACCAATACACTTGTATTCTCCTCGAGTCCTCTCATGAAGGCATTAAAACCCTCTGCTCCACAGTCATTATCATCTAATTCTAAACTAACCAATGTTTGATTACTCATAGCCAGTGCATCCGCAAAGGCTATTAATCCATCATTCCCAATGGTATTATTCCCCAAGAACAAGTCAACTATTGTCATGTTTTGTTCTAAACAACTTGCCAATGCAATAGCACCACCATTCGATAAGTTACATCCCCTTAACCATAACTGTCTCACTTGTGTATTATCACTCAAGGCATGCGCCAATCGCTCTGCACCGACATTACCAATCTTCCTTCCTGATAAATCAATACCAGTCACTCGATAATCATCATCTAACAAACGTTCTAATAATGATTCAAAATTGGCATCAATCTGTCTTGATTCGAGTATTTTATTTAATTGTTCTAACCTGTTACCACCCCTACTTGATCTACTACCATTTTCATCAATACCACAATTTGACACATCCAAAGTTCTCAACGTTACATTATGTTCCAATGCACCAATTAGATATACCAATCCTTTGTCTAATAAATGTATATTATCATTTAATGTTAATACCGTTAATGTTTCATTCGTAATTAATGCAGTCGATAGTTCAGCTGCACCTTCTGTTGTTATTAAATTCTCATCTAAATGTAATTGTGTCAATGTAGTATTCACACATAACATTTTACATAGTGCCACTATAGCCATATCAGATATATTACATTTCCTAATACTTAAATGTTTCACAGTAGTATTACTTTCTAATGCCTGTGATAATTTTATAACTTCATTATTACCCAATGATTTATAATCTAAATTAATAGATTTCATACTTGGATCTGATGAAGTACGTATTATTGTTAATATTTGTGTTGGTATTGTATTCTCGAATGTTAATGGTATATGTGTTGGTGTTAAGCCGTTTGTATACGAGTCTGGACGTTTCTTACGTATTGCTTGTGTATTATTATTATTTTGTTCTTCGTTATTGTTAATGTTGGAATTGCGTATACCAACCTTGGCAGCAGTCTCCTCTAAATGATGCTGGGGACTAATATTATCCTTACGATTGACTGGTTCATATGGTTGATACATGCTTGGTATGGAATCTTTCTTCTCGGAATTATTTAGCCGAGCTGTGCGTAGTGCCTCTTCTAACTTTGTTTTATCACCTTGAATGTGGATAGTGTAAAAAG
>Ga0075437_12390_pt1 | contig 14916 bp, 9 predicted proteins | sample MintriMetagenome_FD_74266 | JGI IMG/M metagenome (GOLD analysis project Ga0075437, IMG submission 74266) | Marine eukaryotic communities from Monterey Bay, USA to study complex ecological interactions - Minidiscus trioculatus and... | ecosystem: Environmental > Aquatic > Marine > Unclassified...
ACCCGCCACAACAAGATAATAATCGTGAAGTGGCCTTCAATCGAAGTCGACCAACTTCCATTGGTAACATTGCAAATACAATCCCTCGTCGACCGAATCCAACAATTGATGTTACTGCACCCTTTAACAATAACAATAGTAGACGGCCAGATTCCATTGGCAAAAAAGCATGGTCCGATTCATCACCTTCGCCGTCAAGTAAGAAACAATCACCAACATTTACATATCAGAATGAAGAGAATGATTATAGAAGAAGAGGTGAACAGCAATCGCCTCAATATGGACGTGAAATTGCCTTTGGTAGGAATGAGGCAACAACACCACAATTTGGTGGTAATAGTTATAGTCAAGATCGGAGACGGAGTAGTCTGGAAACGAAGAGTAGTACGTTTGGTCAGATGAGGTCACCGCCGCCTCGGCCGACTGAGCGTATCAATCCTCAGCAGCAACAGCAAAATCAACAACAACAGAGGAATAGGGTAGAGCAACCACCTCCGCCTCCTCGGCAACAACAATATGATCAAGGTGGTATGAATCGTCCGATAGAACAACCACCGAATACAAGTAGATGGTCCAATCAATCAGTACAAAGACCTGTCGAACCACAACAATCAAGGAGGCCACAACGTAACACGAAGCAACTCAAGAGTACACAAAAGCCTCAGAAATACTCAAATCAAGGACCACTACGGAATGAATTCAAGATGAAAGAAAAGAACCCATTCGATTTTGTCGACGATATAATCAAGAATGGGGTGAACATTCTAGATCAAATACGAGACGTGCGAGGTGATACTACCACCAGCAGCAGTAAGAAGAATAAGAATAGCAGAATGAATAAGAAGAGAAAGCCCAAGTCGTCGTCATCATCGCTTGAGGAGGACAGGATAACCAAGGTTTTATTGGCCGATGCACGGTCCTACATTATATCAGATACTTCCCTTCGTAATATACTTGGCGAATCGATATCAATCGGGGAAGTGTATACAAGATCCTACTCGTCAACAATGGTAAATGGTACGAATAGATCACGATGTCAAATATCATTCGAAGTGAATGGTAGTAGAGGCAGTGGTAAGGGTACATTGATAGCTAATCAAGAGGACATTATCAAGTTGGATGTTGATATAGGGAATGATGTGATTGAGGTTAACGTTCGTAGACAGCAAGGATTCAATGTTAGAGATCTTGGGAGATAATGAATGATAATGATATGGTAGAAACCGGCATCGTAAGGTGAATAAAGCTAAGCTCGTGGGTATCGTTGGAAGGTAATATGATTAGATAAGATTTAAGATGAAAGGTATGTAGAGGTATGTACGTGTCTAATTTAAAATCACAACCTCACTCTTCACTTATCATTAACAATGACAAAAGTTGAATACTGATATTAGAATCACTTCTCCCAAATAATAATAAGGCACGTCATCGTTGAGCTACTTTAGTCAGATAGTATCTTGTTATATACAAATGACAATTACAATGGAAGAGGATGCGGTTAGTGCACGATTTAATCATTGGGTGTATTCGGGGAAGGGTCAACGTGTCCCGAAGAATGTAATTAGTGTACGATTCCATTTTAGTATTACCACCGTTGACGAACGGGCATTTAACAGTTGTACATATTTACGGGAGATAGTGTTTAATGAAGGGCTCAAGAAGATTAGAGAATCTGCCTTTCAGGACTGTCGATTGTTGGAACGTATTATTCTACCATCTACTCTCACCGAGATTGGTGAAAGGGCATTTGACAATTGCACTAATTTGCGGGAGGTAGAACTTCATGAGGGTTTACCGACGATTGGGAGTAGTTCTTTTGTAAATTGCCTCTTGTTAGAAACGTTCAAGTTCCCCAGCCTTTCAACTCGCTTGGAAACTATCGTCCACTGTCGAGCACAAGTTGAGACAAAGATTGACGAGGTACGCGGACCATTGGAAAGGAATGGTGTTGAGCTGTTTATAACTGCAGCAGCTATTGGTGTTTCTTCTCGTAATTGGAGAGTTGCTAGTAATTGGGATACACTTAGGGCCATCCTTGGTCAGATTGTAAGTTGGATAAGGTACTATGAAATCAAGGAGACTACGCCACTATTTGAATTGGCATTATGGAAAGCAAATATGAATCAATCAGGGGCAGCCAACATCGCCAGACGTGAGGCATATCGTATTGAAGTACCAGGACCAGTTAAGGATGCTATTTTGCAGTACCTTTGACCGGTTGGGCTAAATGTCCCCTACTCGAAGAAGCTTTAAGTTTAAGATACATCCTCTCGTAGTTTGTAGATTGGTTTCTTTTGACAATTGATACATATTCTTGAGCATTCTTCTCTTCTTACTTTCATTCGTCCAACGTTATGACCAGTTCCTAGGAATCTATAACAACCTTCTATATCACAGTCATGATCATCATGTTGCCATGGCTCTGCCAGTCCGAGTATGAATTCTGATCCAATACACTCAACCTTTCCATCCACAATTCTGTTACATTCGAGACTAGGGCATAGCCAAGTTTCAACAAATGAGAGCTGACTGTAACTCCGCAGAAATATCTTGATCAAGTGAACAATCCAAGTAACAACATTTGCCTGTCCTTTAGCAACGCCTACAAATAGTTGTTCCTTATCTGCTGCTATCCCAATAACATCAAACGTGGCACGGTCGATATCACAACATAACAGTACTCGTGTTGATTTGTTGATGAACAGTATGGCAGCGTCTTTCCACATCCTCGAGGGATGCATAAACTCAGATTCTAACTTTTGACATAACCGGGCAAGTAGACCGACGAATAGACCGGGTGGTATAAAGTCTGAGAACTCTCGGAATCGATGACATCGAACGACAGGCTCTTCTACTTCTCCCATGGACAAGTGTCCGGCTAATTCTAAATCAGATGCCAATGGTGGAAGTAGACACGGAAACAGATATGATATTGATTCTGGTACGGACTCCTTGACTTGTACACATAACTCTAATCCACATAGCAACTGCATGATCTGTGATATATGTTCCTCGGGTGACTTGTATTCATGTTTCAGTGCATTAATGATATCCTTGAGGCTAACGATACCTCTCTGGCCACGAAGAGTAGAGCCGTCCACTTGAATTGATGATACGACCAAGTCATCCTTGATGAAGTGAGAAAGGAAACTACTAAACCATCCAACAGGATCGATTAGAAGTTCATCTCCAGCCTCCATAACATCTCCTACAGCCTCGAGATACTTGATTGCTCTTTGTAATAACTGCTCGTCTGTTTTCATCTTTGGTAAGAGTAAGGTACTATCTGACAATGTGTTGCAATGTGCATCAATCTCTCCTATCAGCTCAGCCTTGGTAATGATGGGTAGTTGATGACTAGCTGACTTCTTCTTTGCCACATTCCGTAATATATCAGCCAAAGCTTCATAACTTGATGGCACCCACCACCCTGACCCCAACTTATCAAGGGATGCTGATAGTGTACGTTTGACATCATCTATTGTACTTGCCATACGACTAGTACTGTAATCAAGTAATAACACAGCCTCATCAGTTGTTACTCCTTTGATACGAAGGAACTCGCTTAGTAACTTTTCAGTACTTTGGATATTGATACCACCTTCTAACTTGTCAATCTGTGATGCTGCCAATAGTAATGATCCAGGATCCCTTCTATCACCCAAGGACTTGAGAAATCTAGTCCAATAGTTCCACGAACCGTAATGTCTATTATTCGGTTGGTCAAATGAAGTTGCAGGTTGGATAATCATATTGATCGTATGCATACTTGATAATAATAGTTGATGTGATACTAGAAATTCAACCTGACCTGCAAAGTCTACTAATGAGCATGTCTTATCACCGAGTTGTATAGTTCCGTCTACCTTGACTACTCCGACAGTTGAGAGATACCCCTTGGCCATTAGAGCAGAGATGGCACGTGCAAGGGAACCTACATCAATGGAAGGATACTTTGTTGTGCATACATTGACAAGCAACTCTGATGGTTGCACATTGTCACTATTGCTATCATCGGTATCCATAACATTTATCAGTTTCGGCAAGTCCTTTCCTGAAATACCCTCGCTAACAACTAATCTAATCACCTCTTCTGACCAAGGCGTGCCCAACTTACTAGCCCAATCTGATATTCTATCCACATTCCATTGTTCTACAGGTGACAGCGTACTTTGAAAGTCCTCGGCACTATGATCCATTGTCATGGCTCTACAAAAGGTACTCTTTCCCACACCTCCGTATCCAAGCACCATGAGACGTACTCGATTGACTGTAGACTTCTCACTTGCCAGCAACTCTAGATAACTCTTTAGATTCTCATGATTAGCAAGTCTACCCAATGGTGGTGACGATAGTGGATTCAAACTCATATCAATTACCAAATTATCCATACGTTTTGCCAATACTAATTGTGTTTCAATACTAATACTTTCAAGATTGTTATCACTAATATCAAAGTATCGAATAGATGAATGGTTTGCCACGGCATCTACTATACTCGACGACGTCAATGAATTATTGGATAAATTAACATGCTCAAGTGTTGTACATTTGGATATAGCATTTGCAATAGCCTCACCCCATTTGATAGCGTGGCCATTACTTGCAATTTGACATCCCGATAATGATAATGTCATTAATGATTCACAATTTGATACACCGATTGAAAAGAAGGCGGTAGGATCAAGTATCCCTTCAAAGCTGGCATCCTCTCCCAATCTATTCTTATCAAGGTATAAATGCTCAATTGTATCACTTGCCGCCAAGCCTCGTCCTATCACTCCACCACCGACGTTCTCTATAGAACAAGATGACAAATCTAACGTCTTGAGTGTTATATTGGGCTTTAACGCCCCGCCGATTGAACTACCACCATGACAATATAAATCATTACCCTTCAATATCAAAGTTTCTATAGACTCGTTAACATTTAAGGCATTACCCAAAGCCATAGCACCTGTGAAACTTATATCATTCTTTTCCAAATTTAAAGTTTGCAATGTAGTAGTTTTGATTAGAGCTTCACAAAGATGACAACACCCTGAACACTTAACATCATTATATGATAAATCTATTGATTGTAATTGACACACTCCACTAAGTAACGCAATTGATAATGCCTTGATATCCAATTGGTCATTGCAGCCGCCAATTCGATTCATTTTTAATCCTAACGTATGCAATGTAGAATTGTTTTTGAGTGCATTGGATATATGTTCTGCACCGATTGGTGATATCATGTTACCTGCCAATTGTAAATTAGTTAATGTTTTATTCGTTACAAGTGCTTGTGAGAGGAACGTGGCTCCTTCTGGTCCCAGTGCACATTTTTCTAATATCAAAGTAGTTAATGATGTATTTGTTTTGAGTGCATCTGATATAACTTGAGCAGCAGTGGGAGTGCCGCCTCCTGATTTGATATCATTTAATGATATATCTATTGTTTGTATCTTGAGATTGTTATTAGTGTTGTTGTTGGCAAGGAAGGTGCCAATTGCTCGTCCGCCAGCACTGCCGATTGCATTTCGTTGTAGAATGATATGTTTTAGATTTGGCATTGGCAGTGTCATTTGTTGTGTTGTCGACGACGACGTCGAGGTAACAGGAGTAGATAGATATACAAATAGATTTGCAATACCAACAGGACCTAATCGACATTTTGATACGTTTAATGTATCAATATTGAGTAAGTCTATACCATTGTTTGTATTGCAATGTTGTTGAAAAAAGTTTGTAAAATATGTAGTATTGCTTGAGCAATCGGCAGCTGACGAGAGATCGCAACCCGATACATCAAGAATATTGGTAGTACTCTGCTGTTTACTTGCGTCGTTGACGGTATCATTTATCATCTTCCTCTTCATCTTCATTGGAGTGTTATGGCTTGTATCGGTTTTCACTATCTTGTAAAAATGAGAACTCTGTACTAAGTTAATATTGTTGAAATAATAAAAATGAGCATAAGATGTGCACAGATGTGCACCTTAATTGACACGGTCAATTCTATTGCAATAAAAGCAAGTACTGTTACTAAATTAGTATTTAACGCAGCTACTTATTTGTTTTGTTTGATTAGCCACTCATGAGGAAACAATCTTCGTATGATGAGCCGTGGAAATTTTCCTTCATCTAATAATTCCTCATAGAACATGCTCGAACAGTATACGCACATGATATTCTCTTTTGACCGAGTTTCTTCATACCATTTCTTCAATTCTGGCGTGTTACACCAAACTGTATAGTGTGTCATAAAAAACGTAGTAGGAGGACGCACCCGAAGGTCAAATGTTACCACACAGTCATACAAAGGAAGTTCCATTGCCTCTGCTTGTTTTAGAATGCCCTCTGCATTATCAAGAAACAGCTTGAGTTGAATCATTGTTTGATTCTTCTCAAGTTCCTCTAACTTAGCAGCAGTCCTCTCATTATCTGGCACTGCTACTGGAAATAACCTGCCTTGAAACTGACCTAGTGGTACATGCTTCAATGTCTTGCAACAATTTATGTCGTGGCCATTCATCCAATCTTCCCTCTGGCAATCTGTTGAGCAATACGACATACGGAGGCAGCCATTGCATACTTTGACGTCTGTTCTACAAAGTGACTTGTTACACCGACAGCAGTATAATCCATTTAGATCGACAATGCCTCTAATCATATCCAATAACTTTTTACACTTGGGATAGCTTATGACATTATTCATCTCTTCCACGCTAACTATTTTTTCTTGAATACTCCTCCTCTTGCTTCTAATTGCCTTTGCTGTCTTCTGATATAATGACATGTAATGAATGTTCACGAAAATATTCTCAATATAAGTGGAGAGTGATGCACTGTCCTCGTCGTCCTCCCTAGAATACTCCTCCTTGACCTGATTAATGAAGTTCAGACACATCTCAACCAAGCCATGGCGAATACTAAAAGCAATACGGGTATCACATGGACGACAACTTGTTCTCTCGATCACCATACTGGTTGATAAATAAGCCACTTCTAAAGCGTCATCGTAATTAGCATAGTTCATGCCCCAATCAATCATCTCAATAATGACGTCCTTATCCACTAAGTCTGTGTCGTGGATGAATAATTCAAGGATACGTACTTCATGTTCTCCCCAATCATGAGTCTTCGTATATCGTATCAACCCAGCAACAAACGATACCATGCAAGTTGAATCATACCCTCTGCTTACTATGGGTGTGGTGCCAAACGCTAGTAATCCTTCTTTGCCATCCTCTGTCAAATCTTCGCTGTCATCTCTGAGATATTCGTCAATATCTGTGATCAAACTTGTTGTGGTACTTCTACCCAACTTAGCAATGTCTGCACAACCTTTCAATGTCAGCAGTTTTGCAATATCAGGACGATTCTTTTCACCCCAGAACCCCCATTGGATAATAGATGCTAATAATCCCTCGTGCTTTAGAAGAGTGGTCACTACCTCCTTGTCATAATAGTTTTTGCTGATCATATCTGAAATGAGCTGAACGAATGGCATAATCCCTTCCTTCCAATATTCTCCACTATTGAAGAAGAGGCGTATCATATCGTTGCACATGCATTTAACTAATGGACCTATATTCTCAGCAATTTGCAACATACATTCCTTTTCTAATTCAACCGCCTTTGATAGAATGTTAATCCACATAACTGGTGTAGCTAAATGTTTCAATCTTCCTGACCCACTACATGCTGCTAAAGTATCAGCTCCAGCTCTGGCTCCCGTCACCACTTTATATAAGCTCTCATGTTCGCAACTCTTTAGAAAATCTAAAACTACTGATAATACTCCACTATCTACTAATGAAAAGTTGGTAACTGTATGATTGGCTAATGCCTCGGTTACAGAATGACCTCCAAACCGAATGTGCTTGATAACATGTTCCTTATGATCACGTTGAACTACCGCGGTATGATCATTTGTTGATACATTGAATACAACACTGGGTACACGACCTTTTTTACGTTCTTGTCCTCTCTTTTTCTTAGCTGATGAGACCATATCGAGATAAAATAAAACGGTATGTGAGTATTCTAATCTGTATTGAAACTATTGTACTGTATTGTATACTATGATATTCCCTTCGATGTACATAACCCTGCGGAGTATTGAATATTTTTATATTATTTTATTATATTGTATGTTTGCTTATAGAATTGCTTCGGTAGTACGATATAATTTATACTATGTTATGCAGTTCTTCCTAGTTTTCTGTGTTGTTGCGATGTGTTTATGCGATATTGAGCGTAGATAGAGTTTTACACATGTGTCGTCTACTTCCTAATGTAGTAATGAGATGATACCCCAGAGCGTTTGTGTGTTGATGTTGAGATAGAGGTGGCCTTTCCCCTTTATCTTCCTCTTTTTAGGGGCTTGCGGGCAAGCGCTGCAATATCACAACTTGCCCCCTAAAAAAACAACAACCAACCGACAAACCAGCTAATAATAGCGCCAAATAACAAATAGCGGCAGCATCCTTCACTCTATACCTCTGATATATACTCTAGAGAGAACGGTAATCACTAGATTATTGATATGATGAAACCAATTGCAGAAGGCGTTGCAGTAGTAGACGAAGAAGAAGGGTCACTCGATTCTTTTAGCAATGTTGGTGCACCATCTTCTCCTCCACAACATCGACCATTGCAAGGATTAGATCGTGAATTATCAAGTAAATTTGGACCAACAAGTCCTACTGCCGGAGATGATAATAATTCAACAAATAGCAGTAGCGGCCGGCAAGCAGGACCATCATTTACAGATTATTTACAGGCACAGAAAAAGTTACAAAGTCGTAGACGTTTATCACAAACTGATTTGTTATTGCAGCGTAGTGCTAGTAATACATCTGACACTGCTGGTGGTGGTATTAACAGTAGTAGGAGATTGTATGGTAGTGATATTGGTACGAACATAGCGGTAGCATCGGCTGTTGCAAAGTTACGTGCCAAGGCTAAGGAATCTGCCGAGCAGCAAACATCACCTACTGCCAATCAAGGTACACAACCACAAACATCATCAGCCAAACAATCAGCATACACATCAAACAAACAAATAACATCCTTTGGATGGGATGAAATATTTACAGAATTACAAAATATAGATGAAGATGGACATTTCTTAGATCATCGTACACATATAGTGCCTTGGTATTCGCCTCCAATACAACGACAACGTTGGGGTGAGGATTCAGTGTTGCCTCATGTTAATTGGGGTGATTTATTCTTTGATTTGTTTTATGTTGCCATGGTAAGTTGTACATTTTAGATGTATGGGGTGTTTTGGTTAGATGTTTTGTGTTATTGGATTTGAGTTGCAAAATGTTTGTGTGCACATCTTATGTCTCATTTTCTATATTCTATAAACTTCTCATTCTAGGCATACAACTTGGGTGTGATGTTAACAACTGCAATGAATAGTGAATATTGGTTAAGGGGTATCATTTTCTACATTGGTAGTTTTGGTCCTTTGTGGAATAGGTGAGTTTATATGTCATGTTGTTTAGAGTAGAGATTTTGTGCACATCTTATGCTCAACACCGTGCTAAACCTTTAATTCGTAGTTGGGAAACGAGCATGCAATTCGAATCCAGATTTACCACGGTGGACTATTATCATCGATTATTTGAAGTTATTCGTTACTTATTCGTTAGTACAGCCATTGTTCATATTAAGAGTGTACAATTGTTCAGTGACCCGTCCTCTACAGAAACTATAATCTTTATCTCTGTCATAATTGGTGAGATGTTAATGCACCTTGGATTAAATGTAGAGATACTATATAAAGGGCAAGGTGATAAGGAGGCAATTCGGAATCACACTTTGACAATTATCAAGCAATTGATGTCGACTATGTTGATATATTTGGCAGCTGCCATTACGGCTGGTATACAGTTTTACCAGGAGAAACAGCAAGAGATTACGAAGAACACTGACAAAGGAGGCGAACTTTGGGACTTAACGGATCTTCCCCTTACTTTGATGGCAATTGGATACTTATTTAACATTGTATCTACTATTTTTTGGATTTGGGGGGCACAGAACAATCGCCATGGCGATGTTAGAAAGTATATAATTCCATTCAATGTGGATTATACGATTCACAGGTACGGCGAGTGGACCTTGCTAATGATAGGCGAGGGCATCCTTTCCCTTTTGATCGTTGAGACGGCCGAAGTTAAGGATTACTATTTGATCACTACCTTTGGTGTTCTTACAGTTATTTTTATCCAGGTATTGAAGTTTGAGAGTGAACCGCATAATGCTGAAAACCATGCTTTATTAAGAAGCGCAGCCAATGCCGGGTGCTATATGTACTTGGTTGAGTTATTAAGTATGGCATTGATAGTCTTCGGTGTGACATATAAGGTCTTTTTGAAGGATGTGGTGCGCGACGCTGAGGATGATTATGGCAGTGATTATGATTATGGTAAGGCAACTCGAAGATTGGGGGCTACCCCTGTCATCACACAAGAGGCCTCTGCTGCCGTCTTCTCCGTGTCACTTGGTGTTGTCATACTCACCCTCGAGGCCATGATGTGGACTCATAGTGGGATAAAGAAATCATTCGAAAATCTAATGCATCGCACCTCGAATGGAAAGAAGAAGCCACGCTATGCTGTCATCTGCATACAACTGCTCAAGGTAGCCATCATTTTATTTACAGTCACTTTATCGAGATGGACGGTAGAACCAGAAACCCTCACAATATGCGGTTGCGGAGCTGTATTGGGCGTGGCTATTGTTAGGATCTTGACTTACTTCCTCGTTCATAGATCAGAGGTTATAGATAATATCACGACGAGAATTAGTCAGGCAATTAGTAACACTTCCGAACGAGTAGCCCAAAGAGCAAGTGTAACATCGGATACGACAGAGCCAAGGAAGGAAGCAGGGAAAAGTGAGGTAGATGTATCAGCCCATAGCACCGCCACAGCTAAATCGGTGGATGAAGGAGGCCCTTTGTCAGCAGTTAAACGTGCTACTCCCCGCTTGTCATCAAATGGGGAAGATGCGGTTGGTATTGATAGTTTCGATGCAATCATCGTTGCAAATCTAGACGGTATCATGACTCAAGTAAACGATACTGCCGTGAGCATGTTTGGTAAGTAGTTTCTAGCATATCATGTGCGTGATTCCTTTTTCATTTGTGGTATTATAACCTAACTGACTCTGTCACTGTCATATACCTGATCATAGGGTATGCATCAAAGCAAGAACTAATTGGAAAGAATCTTAGTATAATTGTTGGTGGAGGAGAGACCATCAGGCATGCCGGATATGTAAGTGCATTCAAGAAACGAGTCGAGACGAATGAGAATGCACAGCATAAGGTTTTAGGGCGTCAACGAATGTTGCAGGGAATCAAAGCAGATGGCACTGAATTTCCGTGCATTATTGGAATCAAGATGGTATCAAATGGTACAAGAGTTGCGGGGTATATTAGAGACATGGTGAGCTTTTAGATAATGTGCATATGATATGTTCTTTTTCCTATTGAAACTCATATCTTCTACTTTTCAATAGTCTGGGGTGCTATCAAACGAGAAGAAGAAAGTTACAAACACAATGGAAAATAGCAAGGATGCTCTATTGAGAAGTGTAGTAGATGATCATGCCTTTGATGCGGTTGTGGCAACTGATGATCGTGGCATTATTCAGAAAGTTAATCAAACGGCAGTAGATGAATTCGGTTATGATACTAAAGATGAGCTGGTTGGTGAAAAGTTGTCAGTATTGATTCATAATATCACACCGAAACAACTTAGTGAAAGTCATGGGAAACAACGAGTAGTATCACTAACAAAGAAGGACGGTGAGGAGTTCCAAAGTGTCGTGGCCTCGAAGAAGATTAAGGGCAGTGAAGAACTTTTCGTTTCATACATCCGAAACGTTGATAGCTTCAAACACAGCATCAAAATGGACTAGGTTGTTTGGTAGAAGAGGAATAGAATAGAGTAGTTTAATGCTTAGATAGAGGGATCAATATGGATTCTTCCGTGTATGGATCGCCTACCGCCTATAAGCAAGCAATGATGACAATTAAAGGATACCAATATCGAATAGTGGGATACCATTGAATAGAAGGAGTTCATCTTCTGCCTTTCCAATGCAATGGCCAGCTATATGAGACTATCATCGAGTTCTTTAGATGTGTGCCACTGTACTTTCATTATGATGTAAATATGCTCTTTCAATTGGTGTGCTCAAAGACGACGATTCCAAGATACCGAGTGAAAATTTCTTCATAGCATTTTTTTGTCTTGAAGCAAGATGCTATCATTCACTTACTAAGTTGATATGCTGATCCATCCAACTTGAGAGAGAGGAGAGGGCAAAGAAGGAATATAAATCAATAGTAGAGTATGTCTCGATCAATGTATTAGCGAGGCAGGTCTAGATACGATTATATAGGATACATATTTGCAAGTAGAAGAAAGACATTACAATTACAAAAACATCAAAACTGAACAGCCTTCTACATTTGGCGGACGGCTCAACGATTCACCTTAAGATTAGGAGATATTACAACAATAGAATAAAGAATACACAATAATACGATGACAACTGCCTACATAGAAATGAACTCTCCTACAACCTCTCAACTCAATGCTTTGGCATATGCACCCATGCCATTTGCATGGCTATCCTTCCTCTCATCAATCTACATGATATACTTTCTTGTATGGAAACATTGTCAGAGACTACACCGATTATATCATAGACTTGTTCTTTCAATGAACATTGCATTAGTACCATTATCATTAATGTATGCTTGGAGTACATTGGCCGTGCCCGAAGGTACGATTGGATATGTCGGTGCGAGTGGTAACACAAACACATGCACAGCACAAGGTTTCATTAGTTTAGTCTTCTCATTAGCGGTGCCAACCTATTACGGAGCATTTGTATTACAAGCCTTCATGGGGATCAAGAATAACTTTAATGAAGCAAAGTATGTATGGATAGAAAAGTGGATACACTTGGTAGCATATCTTATACCCAGCGCTTATGCAATAATAATTGCCGCAACAAACAATTTCAACCCAAATGGCTCGGGATGCTGGTATGCAAAGTGGCCAAAAGGTTGTGATAACTCCAATCCAGATGCACCACAATGTCGAGGAGATGATATAGACTTGATCATGTACATTATCGGGTTCACGCAGATATTCCTCTACTTTATCTTTCCACCGGTAGTCATTGCATCAATGTACTGCTGGATAAGAAGGATACGAAAAGAGGCGGCAACTAAAAGTTGCAGTGGTGGTATGTTGGCAGTACGTGAGACTGCTAGACGGGAAATGATGCAAAGCATCTACCGTCAGATAACTATTTACCTTGGATCGTTTTGGTTTATTTGGGTCCCAGGACTAATATCAAATGTCTACACTATATCCCTGGGAAAATGGTGACCCGCATTTTTAGTGCGGGTCACCGTAGAAAAAAGCCATTTACTTAGTAAAACGCTGACCCGCACTAAAAATGCGGGTCGGATGCCTCGCGTACTCCCGTATTATGAAGATAAAATTGTTAGTAGTTAGCGAGGCCTACAGAACGTGGGCAAATTTATCGGCATTTTCGACCAACGGAAAAAGATACCAGAAAATTTTCTACGAACGTCTTAGTAAAACTGACCCGCATTTTTAGTGCGGGTTGTACTTTGATCCAAAATTACGTATTGTACGACCCGCACTAAAAATGCGGGTCTGATTTCCCAGGGATATTATATTTATAATCTCAGCCATGACGGCCTCTCTTCTTTGCGCCGATACTACGTAACTACCCGTGTTAGAGATATGCCACACCCAATCCTTTTAACGTGGTTATTGCAGATATTTTAAGCGTCGGCGATACATACCATCTATTGTAGTTTTATCACAAGACTACTACAAAGTTGATGCATCAAATGTAATAAATCGATTGCAACTTAAATGACATAGATAGACAATATCGTATCCTCCTAACATGGTTATTGTATTATATAATTTTTGATATGAACCCCTGCATGTAATGTATCGTACCTATGATCGGCGGCCGTCGGCCCACAATTCAACAGAATTTGGCAGTGGAAAGCAAGTTTGTTGATACAACGAACACCTCAATACTCAATCTACATACACCAAAAGCATAATAGTTTGATAATAAATTACATCGGTGATATCACAAAGATTCGATGCAGTGCCCTACCTACATTCATTATTTATCGAATAATTGGGTATGTATGTATCTCTCTAGAGAGAGTGACAACTATATTATACACTCATACACGGCCGGGACAATACTGCTCGACTGCTGGAACAAGAGAGATAGCATGGGTACGACAAACAACTCTGGATATATATTGAAGGGGTTCTACTATTCCAGTTTGGCCATTCATGGACGCGATATTAATAATAGAGTTGAAGTACAAAATATGCTACACACATGAAACACAAAATGTTTTGTTGCACCTCATTGCTATAAATACATAATGATGGTAGTACATATGGTACGTAGTTAGACGAGAGTCATTAGGGTACTATGAGGCTGGTCGAGTAGAGTTGATATTGATATTGATTAATGATATACACTTGATGTACACAAATGTAGTATGATTTATATGATTGGCATATGAGATAGTGTTACTGTTACTACATTGGTTTTAGAAAAGACTCTATGATAAAGAATCAATAGACAAAAACAAAGTATATTACATGGTATGTTGGTACTTAATCGGTCATCGGCGAGCACAAGTATGTGGAACGGATTAGACGTTAAATGAAACTGTTGTTGACGGAGCTTGTCAACAAAACAACCCCAAGCAAGTGTACCTACAAGTTTGTGAGCTCCTTGACAAGGAGGTAGATGCAGCTACATCCAAGCTGTGGAGGGAGTAGATGGAACAGAAAAGATTAAGAGGACTGGCAGGGTCAG
>Ga0075437_12955_pt1 | contig 14904 bp, 15 predicted proteins | sample MintriMetagenome_FD_74266 | JGI IMG/M metagenome (GOLD analysis project Ga0075437, IMG submission 74266) | Marine eukaryotic communities from Monterey Bay, USA to study complex ecological interactions - Minidiscus trioculatus and... | ecosystem: Environmental > Aquatic > Marine > Unclassified...
ACCGTTTGAGATGAACTTATCCTGTTGTATAATAATACGGAACAAACAATTTGGATAGGAGGATTTTATAATGGGTGAGTATTATATTAATTTCAATACACGGATGACTTTAAGCAATGACATAACACATGATATGAGCAAACTTACCCCCGTATCCAAATCCTTAAAATCCGGAGCATCAGCGGTGTTATTTACACTTTTATAATCACCCGATACATCGTTTGCATCGTCTTGGGGGAGTGGCGGTGATGCGGTGCGGTTCACCACGGCATTGTTAACTTTATCGTTAGGTACACCCTTTAAAGTTTCGGTCGGTGCATAATGTGGATTAGCCGCTTTCTCGTTAAGGGAATTACCGCTAGTGTCAATATTCATACTTTCATACCCTTCCGATATAGCGGTGCCATTGTTTTTTAGGAGCGACGACGGTGCGGTAGGAGGAATCATGACATTGCTTAGTTTCGTGGGAGCGTTGCTATCGTTCGAATCGTTATGGATTGTGCTGTCAATTTTATCATCGGCGGCGGATTTATCGTTGATGGGGGAAACTCCCGTCATAATAATAATTATTAAGATTATATATACGTTAGTAGCGGTGTTATTTGTTGGTGTTATTGATAGGGTAGGTCAATTATATTAGCTGCTTGAGTATAGGGTGCACTTCTTATTATCAAATTCGTACGTATTTTTGGATATACTTGAAAACACCGTATTTGATACGGATATTTGAATATTGCAAATTTCATGAGTTATCTAAATTCAAGTGGTGGCCTTCATATCATCTCTATTGCAATTGATTAAATGTCAACTGATTGGTCTAAATTGCAAGAAAGTCCGCGTTCGTATTGTTTTGTTGGCATGCAATTCTGTGTGTTTAATATAATGTTTCGGTGATTTTGCCACTTCATTTGACCTTATTTAGCTACCTCTACTTGATTCCTTTGCATACCACATATATTATACTAACATATGTTACAATCGGTTCTCTTCATCTTCATAAATCTTAAACGCGCATCTTCCAGATAATGAAGTGAGTAAATTGTCTTATGTTGTTTGTCGGTTGGAGAGGTTTTGTGGAAGTGCACATCTTGCGCTCTTTTTTTTTGCAATGTTGTGGTATGAGTTGACATATGTTGTATAAATTGGTACTCTTCTATGTATTCTCATATTACATCTTGATCATTTATCAGCCAGACCAAACCTGGATCAATAATGTCGAAACCAGCTGCACCTACATCATCCGGAAAGAAAACGGGTAGTACTCGTAAATACGCCCAGCGTTATCCTCGCGGTGTATCTACTGACTTTCGTAGTCTCTCAACATCAACACAACTCGCCTACATTGGTCATTACGGTTTATCAATCTCAAGCGATGCCCCATCAAGTGAATTAGGTGTTGCAGTAGCATCACACTTTGAATTTGAGGAAATTAATGAAGAACAGGCAATTGGCGGGTTCCTAGCCCGTCTCGAGGCTGGTGGAGATGATAATTCCAAACCTCCACCAAATCCCAATAATCCTCCAACTAGTTCTGGTATGAAGGCTTTATCTGCTGCTGCTGATTCTTTACTTGCCGATTATGTACGAAGTACTACAACCTTTGATGGACATGCCCTCTCGCCTACACGAAGAAAGTGGAAACGACGCAAGTATGCAGCTCAACAGGGTGATCAGGTCGCTGCCAAGGTTACACGTACTGATGAGAATGGTAGTTGGATTTTGGCATATGTGTGAGTTTATTGTATTGAATTATGTTTGCATTATGTTTATGTGGTACAACTCTAAACTATGTTAATTTTCTTGTTTTTAATAGGTTGCGCTTTTACCCTGACAGTGAAACATACGATGTACAGGATGAGGATGACACATCCAAATTAATTCGTTTGCCATGGAATCATGTTATTAGGCTAAGTTCTGGAACAGAGGGGTTCTTTGAGAAGGGTGCACGTGTTATGGCAATCTTTCCAGAAACAACTAGTTTTTATCGTGCAATTATCTCCAAACAACCAACATGGAACTCTGGTACATCAGCCGAGGAGACGTCTGGAGGAGTGGGCAATGCACACAAGCCGCGAGTTAAGGAAGTTATAATGAAATTTGAGGATGATGAAGATCAGGAGAGTGGCAAGACTCCACACAGGAGAGTCCCTAGTAGGTATGTTATTCCTTTGCCACAACAATACTTTTATGAGGATGAAGATGATGTTGATTTAGCAGCTCCCAATACAATGTAAAGGTGTTATAAGGAGGAGAAGATAAGGCAGTAAGATGAAGTATATGGCGGAGACTTCTAAATTTAATGACAGTGCTAACAGTTTATACTACTTGTGCTATGGTTCATCCATTGCAGGAAGTTCACCGTCTATAATATCAAATGAGCAATCTGTTGCCGCCCGAACATCATCAACTGTAATCCCAGCTGCAATCTCTATGAGAGTCAGACCTCCTCTTATCTTGTCTACGTCAAACACACACATATCGGTAATGATTCTATCAACAACGCCTTTACCTGTAAGGGGAAGACTGCACTCTTGTAAAATCTTTGGAGAACCATCTTTAGCAGTATGTTCCATTGTTACTACCACAGTTGATGGACTACTCACAAGATCCATTGCTCCACCCATCCCTTTTAGCATCTTACCAGGTATAAAGAAGCTTGCAAGATCACCACTACTTGAACACTGCATACCGCCTAATATCGTCAGATCTATATGGCCACCTCTTATCATTGAAAAACTTTCCGAAGAACAAAATGAGCTAGCACCTTTGATTGCAGTTACAGTCTCTTTGCCTGCATTTATAAAGTCTGCATCCCCATGTTGTCCTAGCGATGGATCAGGATAAGGCCCCAGACCCATTAATCCATTTTCGGCTTGTAATTCAATATGAACGTCCTCAGGTATGAATGAAGATGCCAGTGTTGGAATGCCAATCCCGAGGTTGACATACATTCCATCTTTAAACTCCTTGGCTGCTCGCTTCACTATCCTACCTCTAGAACCAGAAAGATCAGGCACTTGCCCTTGCTTGGTTTCTCTTAATCGTTCGATTCTTTTTTCATTCTCTTCTGCCAAAATCAAGTGATCTACATATACCCCAGATATGTGTATTTCATCAGGATCTAGTTCACCCGCCTTTACGATTGTCTCTGCCTCAGCCAATACAACCTTTCCAGCAACTGCACAGTCTGGGTTCGCATTTTGACTTGTCCCTCTGAAGACTAGATTGCCTCTCGTATCAGCTTTATACGCCTTCACCAACGAAACATCTGGTCGCAATGCCATCTCCATCACATATTCTTTCCCATCAAACATTTGTGTTGGTCGAGGTTGAGACTCTATTGCTACTGAACCATCAGATTTATACTTGAGTGGTATACCACCATTTGCATACATTGTACCTGATAATAACATATGATTGTAAGCATTGCATAAGATTGAGATATCCTGGTTGCATGTACATGTTTCGTTTTAACTTTCACTCACCTGCACCTGCTGGAGTGAAAATGGCAGGAATTCCACTGCCCGCAGCCCGTAGACGACTTGTAATTGTACCCTGTGGCACTAACTCTACTTCTAGTTCACCAGTAAAGAACATTCGTTCAAAGTTCTAAATTGATATACCAGTGAGATAAGTTTCACATTATGAATATACATGTAATTATAAAGCAACTAACCTTATTCTCTCCAACATACGAACTAATCATACGCTTTACTTTACCAGCTTCAAACAGTCGTCCTAATCCAAAACCATCCACGCCTTGATGAAATAGATATCATATAATATGGCATAAGATTTGTGCAATCAAATTGAATCTTTCTTTGTACATATGATATGTTTGTAACTTACCGGCTGTCAAACTCGCCACAGTCAAGTTAGTAGGTCCATCTTCCTGTGAAGATAATTCATGTAGAAGAGTCTCAGGTATACCACCATTACCAAAGCCACCCACAGCGATTGTATCACCACTTTTTAAACCTGATAAAGTTAATGCTGTTTTTGCATTAGGACAAACCTTTGATACTGGTGTATTTGCGTGATGATGAATGAGTCGTCTAGTAACTTTATTGCAATAAGTAAAAGAAGTTTGGTATAAACCAGTATTGGTGACATCATAATCTATATCAGAAGTTGTACAATTCTTGTATGGCGTACATAACGACGGTGCATGTTTTTGGTACATGTTTTTTGCAGTCTTTGAAGATGACACCGATACAAATCGGTAGCTACTACATCCACGACGAAAGCAATTCATCATATTCTATATGTATAATGAGATATATCAGGAGAGCTTTATTTAACTACCTTTGTACAACAACTACAGCATAAATCTACACACCCCATATTGAGTTCTGACAGCAAACTTTGATTTGGCGATCAAACGACGTGATCACTAAACTCTCATAATTTTTTGTTTGTCATATGTAATTATGTAGTGGCCACCTCATAGGTATAACTACTAAGTTGGACGGCTACTACGCATAGAGAAAACGATACGGCTAAGTAATATCCAAAGATTGGTTGTTGTTATCTTCTTACCAATTTGAGATTACCGCTATAATAATACGACACATAATAATAAAACATATTTGAAAGTTGGAGATATATTATACTATAATATAATTTATATTATATAATATCATATCAATAATGTCAACAAACACATCACAAGATACTGCTGCTGCAAAGGCAGCGCTCAAATCATTTCAAGAACAATATAAGATTGCCCGAACAAACAAAAAGAAGTCGACTAATAATGCAGGATCAGTAGCATCAACATTACGATCTCAATTACCACAGCAACCATCTAATTTTCACCTCTTTGTTAGGGCCGGACTACCCTTTTTATTGTTTAGTGTTGGTGCATCATTAGTGTTGAAATCTGCTGTAGAAGGGAAGAATATAGAGAGAGACAAGTCAAAAGGATTAATAACTAAATCTGAAAGACAGGCTAGACTTGATTCAGAACGTGATCAAATGGTGGAGAAATTGAATAAGAGAATACAAACAGTAGACTTTGACAATACAAAACGCATTGAAAGACCAGAAGAGATACTAGAAAGAAGGAAGAAAGAGAGAGAAGACAGAAATAGATGGCATAAACGTACATGGAGATGGGTAACGTGGCAATCCTAGTATATTGTATGTTGCAAACTACTATCCTAAATCTCTTTTAAGAATATAGTACAATTTGAGCTAAGAACATATCTAAACATACACTATACATACACATTTATCTTCCAAGTCAACAAATACTCAATGAGAGTTGGGATCATGGAAGTGAAATTTGGATGCACCCAATAACGGCATTACTGTATCAAAGAGACCAAACTGTCCAGCAGTGAGTGTACCAATCATAACACAACGAGGTAAGAGACCAACTGTACATAGGTTGACGAAACCAACTTCCCTTGCAATGTTCATCATACGTGTCATCATTGGTCCATCTCCACCAGCACCGGCCTTGTTAATCTTAGAAAGTAATGTATCTGCTGGGTGTGAAATGATAGCAGCGGCAACTCCTGCAATAACACCCGATCCTAAAGATATAGCAAGGTTGGTAGTAGAACTAAGTTCAGAGGGAGTCTTTCCCATGGAAGCGTATGCTGCATCAGCTGTCTCCCCTTGCACAGCAAATTTAGCCATTGTATACGGAACCTGCTTGAAAAACATGGGGAATAATCCAGCATAGAATCCTCCAATACCATCTGCCTTTAACATTTTTGCAAAGCCATCTGCTAGACCGTCACAGAAGTTAGGGTCAGATACAGAACGGATACGCACGGCCTCCAAAGGACAAAGGAAGATATCGGCAATAGTTTCAGCAGCTGCAGAAGAACCCAAATATATCGCCGTCTTGTTATTCCAAGCTTTTTCTTCTCCAACAGCATTCAATGCCTGAATCTTGAAAAATTCTACACCACCAAACTTAATCCAACCTTGGACGAAGTATCCGAATGCAGTGGCACCTAATCCGGTGGTTAATGCCATAGCACCTTCCTCGGCAACTACCTGACGCATACCACCAATTAATCCAGAGTTGTATTTAACAGGGTCTAATTGAACACGAGTTTTAACAACATCCACTGGACATAGAGCTCCATGTGTAATAGAACAACAGATACCTCCAGAAGCGGCACTTGCAAGATAGTATTTGAAATCATACTTTTGTTCGGCCGGTGAAGGGGCTAGAAGAACTGATCCTGGAGTAGATGATGAGGGCATAGTGATAGTTTAGAGTATATTGTTGCAATGGTTGACTTGCTGCTTCTATACTTTGTTCATCAGTTTATACTGAGAAAAAAAAAGACATATTGATATGGGACTCGTGTCGTCATTGCTCGAAACTCATCAACTCTAACCTAATATATATACTATCAACTGTCCCGATTTATGTATATGATTGATTGATCACATGTTTCAATATAGAAGATACCCACAAAAAAAGATACGGTGTATCATTTGCGAGTAGTTATAAATGTATATAGTATCTTAACCTGATTAGAATCTATTTTGTACCTTAGCTACAACCAGTTATCAGTCGTCATTATATATAGACCACTTTCTTACTCATATAGGTATCACATAACATGACACATCATGTGGTTGGTCATGTGCTCTGCACCTCATACCTACTAACTATTTTGTATCAATTGAAACTCCAACTCATCTCTTTCTGATTCTGTCATTGCCAACTTTAATCTAGTCTCGACTAAACTCTGTTCAGCTATAGATAATGCATTCATTGTTGTATGAGATGCATGTGATGTCGCATTTGTTGGTGATATAAGATTATTAGTTCCTCCACCGACTTTGTGCAATACACTTTTGTTCACTTCTTCTAATCCAGTTAGTATGACATCTGTATTCTCTTCCAAGCTATTTATTTCAAGATCGTTATTCTCATGCCGTTGAGATGTGTCATCATGTTTATCATCCCAAGTTTTATTGCTACTCTTTGATATCACATCTTGATGTTTGGGCATACTACTACTGTTTTCTTCTTGACATGATGTATCGTCTATTATTGAAGATTGCGAGTTTGATATACTTTATTTCTTATTATGCCTTTTATTTCTATTTCCTTCATTTATTCCAATGGTACCGCCACCGTCTGTATGATTACTATATCTATCTCTAATAGTACTACTACTACCATTTCTAACATCGTCAGAAAATTTATGTTGAGGTTGCACGGTTTCTTCTAATAAAGTTTGTTGTAAACTGCCAACCGCATGACGGAATGAATTCCAATGAGCTTCTTCTTTTGTAAACATACTGATATTGAATGACGTTATTAACTCTATCTATGGGTACTGGGTACTCTATCCGCACTCTTTATGTCATGATCATGAAATAGTTTGCATTTCGGATTTCTTCATATGCTTACATTTGGAATGTTTTTAACTTAAATAATTATTCGATAATGGATTAGGTAATAAACAATGATGGCCTTAGGAACAACAACCACCGCCGCTGCTAATAGTAGCAGTAATGATACTAGAATATCCGACCTTCCACTTCATTTATTTGAAAAGTTATTATCAAGTCCTCGATCTACAGCAAACCCTACCATTGATGCATCATCATTGCGACAGCAAATTATATCAAAACTACAAACAAATAATACTTCAGATGATGGAGCTACAACTGTTAGAGAATTACTCAGACTTGCACCAACAACACTACTTTCCAAAGTTGATCCCTGTTTAACCTACAAAGAGGTTAACATATTATTATCTCGTATACATTGTGAATGCTCAGCACAATCAATGTCTGCATTGGGTATTATCCAGAGATTGAATCAATCTACATGTCAAAAAATACCAACTGGTTTAACAACTTTAGATGAATGTTTACAAGGAGGTGTGCCAATTGGTTCTATTACAGAAGTAGTTGGTAGAGCGGGCGTAGGCAAGACACACCTTTCACAGCAACTTACCGTCTTAGCTGCGACCAAGTATAATGGAGGGTGTATATTTATTGACGCGGAGAAGAAGCTGAATCTAAACCGTTTACAAGAGATATCCTATGAGAGGTCTCTGGCGGAACAAAGTAGTTCTGGACAACAGCAGCAGCAACTGCAGCAACAGCAACATGCAAATGATATTACACAACAAATGCTTCAAAATGTTACTGTGCGAGAAGTGCTTACTACTAGTGAGTTATTGGAACATCTGGATCAGTTGGAAGATGAAATTATTGGAAGGAATTCAACCGCAAAAGAGCAGCAGTCAACAAACGATAATATATCATCTTGTAGAAGGTTGCCCGTTCGTCTGATCGTTATCGATAGTATTGCAGCACCCATCAAACGAGACTTTGATATGATGGGGAGTTCATCAACCAACATTGCAGCTCAGAGGAATACTGCAATCTTTCAAATTGCAAAGAAGTTGAAACAATTGGCGTATGATTATCAACTAGCTGTGATGGTAGTTAATCAAGTAGGGTCGGGTAGTAGTATGTCAGCTAGGTTGGATTCAGGTCGAGGCAACGATGGAGAATTCTCGGCTTCTCTTGGAACGGCTTGGCAGCACTGTGTTAGTACACGGATTGTATTAGAACACGATGATGATCAACATCGACTACAACAAAATCAGCAGCACCAGTACAGTGGTAGTAGTACTGCTCATAATATACCAGTTCATACAGCTTCGACTCGTACTGCAATGCTCACAAAGAGTCTCGTCTCAAAGAGGATGCAGCTTCCCTTTGAGGTGACAACACAGGGATTGTTTGAAGTCGAAGTACCATCTGCATGATGTTGGATCATCAGAACAAAACAGTATCATCAAACCACAAGAGTCAGATTCATATATTGAGTGTTTTATATAAGGATTATTCATCATTGACTATTCAACTATCGGGAAGTTTAGACACATGGGACATGCTTCAAAATGGCACTAGTGCATCGTGCATGCATGTAATGAATAAGAGAAGAATCAACTACCTGAGATTGAACAATCATTCCATCTTCTATTGTGTAAATCAACTCGGTGACTCGGTTTCCTTGTACACCCAGTCGTTTGTTTTCCGATTTGAACTTGACATCGATCCTGTTAAGGCCAATTCTCTTCAGGTGGATCAGATGTATTATCAACCCTTTCTGGCATACCTTGCATGAGTCTTTTTCACTACCTCACGGCCGGTGCTCTTGCCGTCGTTGAAAACGAGCCTAAAGTTTTCATGATACAAGTCATCGTATATACTCTCTACTTCCGGATAAAACTCTTTCGGTTTACCGTCAAATGTGGCAAAGTATGCCCGGAGTGTAGCTTCACATGATTCTATGAGATATGTTTCTCCAAACGCATTCGCTGCTGGTTGGTTGTGTTGCTTTTCAAAAGTCATCTTCTTCTCTTTGTTTTGTTATCTCTTACCTATTAATATTCTTCTAATTTATGAGCTTCGACCATGCATCATTCAGCTTGACCTTCTTGGTAAACAACCACAAAGATGAGAGATCAAGACACGACTTCATGAATACCTCATAGAAACTTTTAGACCTAAGTGTGATAGAGCAAGACTATCAAATGGTGCTGGTCGAGTGACATTATACTTCTTGAGCTCATAACCTACTCCCCTTTGTTGAGTTGTGAAGGACTAAGGAAGCTTAAGCTGTTGAGGACTTTGTGGATTGAGTGAATGGCCCGCTACTGTGGACTATTACAGGAGTGTCTAGTACTATCAATTGACAGGATAAGCATAATTGATATTTTAGTACAATTCAATTGCAATAAGGATACCAATAAACAGCTTCAACAAAAGTAATACAACTCTTAACGAACACAACTAATACAATATACAATATACAATATATTCAGGAAACATGCAGCACATCATACATTATATAATTATCATCCTATTATCTGCATTATTAGCCTTGCAAGTTGAAGGACTGATATCTCCGGCAACAACTACAACAGTTCACAATGTACGACATGATAATAATATACCAACAAACAGTGTCCGCCATCAAACATATGGTAGAAATAATGGATATTATAACAAAAACATATTGAAATCATCAGCTGCTTCATCCATGGATATTACTCGTCCTTCAATTTTAACAAAACCACATCAACACTCATTAAACAAGATACAATCAAAGATAGTGCAAATATTAATGGTATCTTATATTGCATCGATGTGTATAGCGTTACCAATAACTTTATCTCCGGTATACATACTTTACAGAGCAAAAGTAATTGGTAGAATTAGAAAGGAAAAGTGGTCTCTTAAAGTAGCACAATTTACAAGTCGATGGTTAATGCGTATCTTCCCATTTGCATCAAAACGTGTGATAGTTGATACTGATGACGACCAATTGAAGAATCCAGAGCCAACTATATGGGTCTGTAATCACATTTCATTACTGGATTTGTTCTTCATGTTGGCCTTGGATAATAAAATGAGGGGAAAGAATCGTAGACCTATCAAGATATTATATTGGAAAGGTTTAGAATCAAATCCCATCACATGTTTGTTATGCAAAATGTGTGGCTTTATCCCTGTTGACATGGCTGACAACGGTAATGGGAATGACAATGAATATGATATGAAATCCTTTAAACAGATGCTCAAAAGTACAAAGACAGCTATGGATGAGGGATTTGATATCGGGATACTGCCGGAAGGTCAACCAAATCCAACTCCAGAAAAAGGAATGATGCCAGTGTTTTCAGGTGCATATACTCTATCTCGTATGGCGAAAAGGCCAATCAAAATGCTTTCACTATTTGGTTTGAACAAGATGTGGGACCCCGATGGCTCAATGCCATGTACATCTCGGGATATGGCTGTTCGAGTGTACCCCAATGGACGAGTTTACAAAGATGCTGATGAGTTTAGTAATACATTTTCAACAGTTAGTGGATACTTTGGTGCTTATGGCACAGACATGCCAGAACAAGAATTGAACATGTGGTTAGATGGAACCATGTGGGCGACAGAACTCAGTAGAAAGGCGGCTAATAGGTTGGATATTGAGAATGTGGAAACAGAAAACGCAACCCCCACATCACCATCAACTCCCAAAGTATGATTAAGCACGCACATAATGTAGAGGTAGCACTTAATCTTAATAGTCTCTACTATTCCCTACTCCTGCGCTGTTTACTTCTTCTTGGATGCTGTCGTATTGTGCATAAAGACTACAATATCTCCCTCTTGCATGACATAACTCTTTCCCTCTTGTCTGTACTTGCCAGCCTCTTTACACTTTGCCATACTTGCCTCACCTTTATGAAGTGCTTTGAAATCATCAAAATTGGCAACCTCAGCTTTAATGAATCCTCTTTCAAAGTCTGAGTGGATAACTCCGGCCGCCTGTGGTGCAAGCGTTCCCTTCATAATCGTCCAGGCCCTAACTTCCTTTGGCCCGGCAGTGTAGAATGATTGCAGACATAATGACTGTCTACCACTACGAATGATACGAGGTACAACCGATTTTACAGCAAATCCAGGACCTGATAGTCCCATTGATTTCACTTCCTCCTCACATTCTTGAATGAAAGCTTTCTCCAATTCTTTGTCACCCCCCAAGTCCATCAGCTCTTGCTCAAACTCACAACTCATGGGAATAATCTGTCCTCCACCATGCTCATCAACCCATGTTTGAATCTTTGGTAGCCACTTATTACCCTTTCTTAAGAAGTTCCTCTTTGACATGTTAACAATGTAGATTTGTGGCTTGGTGGTGATCAAACCAAATTCTCGAATAACATCTACTTCGCCCATTGTAAAGTCCTCACAAGTTTGAACGGGGGTATTTGCTTCGATTAATTTCATACATTTGTCATAGGCAGATTGAAATACATCCGAAAGTTTTGGATCCTCCTTTCTTGCCATGCCCTTTTCCTTACGAATCCTATCCTTCTCCTTTTCAATAACGGTTGACATAGTCTGTTTATCTTTCAAACATAGTTCTGATTGAATAGTCTCAAGATCACGAATAGCATCAACAGAGTCATCAACATGGACAATATCATCACTCTCAAATGCACGAACCAAATGAAAGATGCCATCTACAGCAGCAATATGCGAGAGGAATGCATTCCCTAATCCGGCACCTTCAGAAGCTCCTCTAATTAGACCTGCAATATCCACAATCTTCAATACCGCTGGTACTACACTAGGTGGCTTGTAAGTATTTGCCAAGTACTTAAACTTTTGATCCGGAACAATCGCCTGTACCATGTTAGGGTCAATGGTACAGAATGGCTGTATTCAGTATTCATTGTTATGTTGTTGTTTAGAAAAGTGCATATGATATGCACATAAAATTTGTATTGCAAACAAGTGTGAGTATGTACCGTACTTATATTAAACTGTACGCTGATTTATTGTAGACTTCATATATAATACAAAACACTTACATAGTTGGCAGCTTCAGCATGCGATGCACCCGCTAGCAGATTTGTAAGCGTAGATTTTCCAACATTTGGAAGTCCGACAAAGCCCATTCTTAAATCATTCTTAACACGTCCAAAGCGAGCTGCTCGCATAAACTTGTCATCGGCAAGGTTATCGGCATCCTTCTTCTTATTCTTTGGCGGCATATTAAAAGGATTTAGGATCAATAGGAGAGGAGTTAATAAAGACTAGAGAGGGTGTACTTATCACTGAAACTCAAAACTCGTCATTGCTAATTAGAGGTCAAACGACGGACAGACTTCAGAGGTCAATAGTAAGTAAACACAGCAGTGGCTCAAAACTCAACTGAAGCTACCTCTTGTTGTTTTGTTTGGCATTATACATTCCTATTCCTACTTTACTTTCTACACTCAGAACATTTCTATCTAAGGTACCATGATTTATGGCTCTAAACATAACTGTTTTGATCAAGCCCTTGCACTGACCTCACAGTTAAGAATGTTTGTCTTACAAACTCATTGTGTCTCAAGACTAGCGGCAGGCGCGGATGGTCTTCAGCTGCCACCTTTCCACCGTACTCACCCTTCTTTTCCAAAGCTTCTAGCTCACCGAGAAAGGTTTCTATATGGTCAGATAGCTTTTGCATTGTTTGTGGAGTATACATTTCATGTATTGCTTGCTTTGTTGCATAATCAGCTTGCATGTGTGCTTGGTAGAACTTTTGCTGTACTGAAGTATCCATCTCACCTAGTGCCATGTATAATAATATATCATACACCTCTTCTGATACTTCGCCTGTATCTTTATAAAATAGCATTCGATTGTGTGCATAGCCCAAATCTTTCATTTCTTGACTGGAAGATATTTATGAAGATGAAGAGAACCGGTTGTAACATATGTTAGTATATGTGATATGCAAGGGCAATCAATTAGAGGTAAGCTAAGGTCAAATGAAGCGGCAAAATCACCGAAGTATCATATTGAACACACAGAAATACATGCCAAAACAATACTAACGCGGACTTTCCTGATATGTGATGGTAAGATCTTACAAAACGTAGCTGGAGATGTTTCATCTAAGAACCCATAACGTGCTAGAAGAAAGGAAGGATTCGTAGCGTCGCCATATGACATCCTCAGAGGTGAGTTTGCCGGTACATCTTTTGTTGTTTGTACATAACAGTTACCTGCTTCATCATATGTCGACCAGATTTCGTTTTCAGTGCCATGATTAAAGTAATCTCCCATTGGAACAATGTTGAGAGACCCATCATTTGCATTGAATGCTCTTGTATATACTATTTGGAATACCCACTTCCACAGTTCTGCATCGCCTTTAACTTCATTACTTATGAATTGTACTGGTCGTTTGATCTGAAGATTGTTAAGCCGTGCTCTCTCTTCTTTACAGAGAGATGCCACCAACGGCGGTATACATGTATAGCAGAAGAGTGTCATACTTGCTCCATTCGCAAAGTACCGAGGCAAAGAGTTAAAATACAAATAGTAAGGACTATTCTCTCCTTTATCCAATTCTGATAGTATCTTGAGCATAAGATAGTAATGCCGTATCTCACTTTCATATCCGGCATCTCTTAGCAGTTGTTCCGCTTCTGGTATTCTTCCAAACTCTTCCATTGCTTTTGTAGAACTTAATATCATTTCATTTGGTATATAAAGCACATCTGAGCCCGCTGGCATGTCTTGTGTGGTGTAGGCTGATACATCCAGGAAACCATCAATATCTTCACCAACTAATTGAAACCCATCTGCTCGTTGTATACCATTATATAATGCCCATTCTTCAAATGATTGAATATCTCTTTGTGCTTCTTCTTCAATATTGATTGTCGAGTAGTGGAGGAGTGAAGTTTGTTGTGGCTGTATAGTTGTTGCTTGATATCTATTATAATTTGAAGTTGATGTAAATGCAGATACAATACCTGGAAGAGCTGTATGAATTGCAACAAGCATAACAAATATACCGCCTAATCGATGATGACGTTTCATGCATGAAAAATTATTCAATGATAGTATTGCAATAATGTGATATAGAGATGAAATACGAAGCAATTAACGTTGCATAGCTGTCAAACCCCTCAATATAGCCACTTCATTCCGAGAGTGTTGCTATCACCTACTCATTATCCTTCACTGCCAAGGATACCGACATCAACCAGTTGTAAGATATGTAGTGTCACTACTATACTGTCCTCATCACTATGGAGTGAGGATTATGTGCTGTTCGTACTGTATCAATTACTACATTATATATACATATCATCAGTTTTAATGGGCTTTAGATTTAATATGATTTAGCTTGGTGGTGGTCGATGACGGGCCAGTGCACCCGTTCATGAAGAAGGCGGGCGACAATCTGGTTAATAGTCTGCTGTTGCTGTTCCTATCAGTAGCTTTACAGTGCTTTCAATCGGTGGTGTCGATCTGATATTGATCGGGTTAGCATGTGGCTTAGATTGGCCTCTCATGATATGTATTAAATTTTTACTCAATATTTATTGTATG
>Ga0075437_14335_pt1 | contig 14903 bp, 9 predicted proteins | sample MintriMetagenome_FD_74266 | JGI IMG/M metagenome (GOLD analysis project Ga0075437, IMG submission 74266) | Marine eukaryotic communities from Monterey Bay, USA to study complex ecological interactions - Minidiscus trioculatus and... | ecosystem: Environmental > Aquatic > Marine > Unclassified...
TTCTATGTGTGAATTACATACCATTTGTGCATTACTTGAGACAATATGAAGATATACCTTGCAATGGTGACGAAGATGACAGTGACAAGGATGAAGACTCGGACAATGGAGAAGAACAAGAAGCCGACGGAGACAACGATCGAGATCAAGTCGAAGCTGAAGTAGAAGACGACGACAGCAATGTGAGACTAGTCTATATCGCATCAGATGATAAAACTGAGGTACAGTCTGAGATTGAAGCACTACCAAAAGATTCAAACGGATATACTCTACTTCCAACAACCGACGAAGATGGAGATATGACTTCCACAAGCTGTCACCGTTTTAAGTTCATCTTTAGTAACTATATATCACAAGATAGAATTGCTGGTACCTCGAGCTGTGAGGATAGATACCAACAGAATATTGCAGCCGTTGCCGACTTGATGATTCTATCAAAGAGTAATCTCTTTGTTGGTGAATACAATTCTAATTGGGGTAGACTTATACGAACATTTAGGTTGAGAATGAATGATAAGTTTAAGATATTTAATGGAGAAAGTTTGACATATGATAGTGGAGAGGGTATGAAGGTTGCTTGGGGCAACGAACGGCCGAGTCCTCCTGGTTGGTAGAGATAGATTAATTAGGTTTAGGATAGGTAGTAGACTATTGATAGAGAAGTTATATATTCTACACTTATTTTTACTTTTAGATTTGGTACATTAGCTGATCTTTTTCAACTGAGATCCTCCAAGCCATAGTTAATAGCACACAATTGATGGAAGTCCCCGTGGGCCGAATTATCTGATTTCGGTATTCTCCACTCTAATCCATAATATCTTTCTAATAGAACCTCAGGCTTTTGTGGGAAATTCAATGCAAACTGATTTTGATAAACAGATTGTCGCTGAGTAGGGAATATATCTGTATAATAATGTCTACATCCTTGATATTCTTCACCAAAGATTCTCTGTCCTTCATGTTGTATAGTATTGGGTAAACTACCAAAGTAGAAATCAATATAAGGGAATCCTCTATTTGGAAAGTCCACTTCTGCACCATTGACCTTTCGTGTTGGTGTTGGTATAATCCATTTTCTCAATCTACCCTTGACAAAGTCTGCAGTTGTACACATTCTAGGGAAACCTCGTTGCATTCTACCACCCTTGGGAAAGATGAATTGCAATCCAGAATTGCTTGGCCATAATTCTGTCATGGCTCTTAATGTTCTAACATCCTCGAGCACTATATCATTGTCAATTGTCCATGGTATAACTCTACCACTACGAATTAAGCCGAGTAGTGTACCAAAACCAATAAAGTAATCAATACCAATTGTAGCCATTATACCATCAAATGTCCGTAACATATCCCTTAGTATATGAGTACAACATGGCGGACCACCGTCATCTGCATAATTCGTCCTTTGGGTATTATCACATAATTCAATATCAGATGAACATTGAAAATCTATACATTGACTCATATCTAAATATTTATCATTATACCATGATGATGGACGATTTATTGAAGTTTGTATTGGGTCACTTGGATAATTTGATATATCTATAAGTGGATACTTTTCTATGGTTGTTGACAATGTGGTTGAGGATTCGGAGTCAGAGTCATCACTATCTTCAACATTGTCGACAAGTTGTATCCTTGTCCCTAGGTCGTCTATCTCTTCGTCTCCATTATACGCTACATTATTATCCTCTTGTATTATCTTATTGTCATTATGTGCTATTTCTCCGATGTTTTTTGGTTTATAAAAAGTTGTGTATGTGAAAGCACATAATGCTAACGCTAGGATGAAATTTCGTCTGCTTGGTGTTGCTGTTGATGCTCCGTTGGTGGACAGTCTAGATGGGTAGGCTGTTGACATGGTGTATTATCGGTATTAATATAGTAATAGCTGGAAGATGCGCGTTATCAAGATTATATGACGATGAAAGAGAGAGATGATAGTAACTTCTGTTAGAACATGTGGTTTATAAAGACAATCAAATAAAGGCAAACTTAGGTAAAATGAAGTAGTCATCTCGACCAGACTTTATTGAACACGAATTCATATCATAAAACAATACTAACGCGGACTTTCGTTGATACGCACATAAACCAAACTAAAACTGAAGCCATTGCAATAAGATGATTGAAAGTGGTGAGGTATCCTTGAGTGGTAATCGTTTTTTTACGATGCTTAGCGCTGAGATCTCTGAGATGATTTGATATAGCGGATATCAATTATATATACTGCTATTGTTGTTATAGCCGTCAAAGTTGTACTATTTGAAACATTATGAGCTATGGTATATATGTATTTGAGGCAGTTCAGTTTCCCCGACGATTCACGGGCGTCTTCATTTGAGGATGCCTCAGAAGCCCCAAGGGAGACCCAAGGGGAAATTTATACTTTGCTCTAGATCAATGTAAGTAGGTACAATGAATGTCACATGTCTACTGAAGTATTGTATTGGAGGATTCAGGAATAGGATCTAAGACAGCAGCAGCAGCAGCAGCATCAAGATGCATGATAAAAATTATCAAAGACGGTGGCGCTCGCCTACAGAACGTTCCCCTTCCTCAACTGGTTGCATTGCAAATAACACGAAAGTAAACACAAGTTGCAAATCCTCTTCTCAATATATCAATATCAACTCGTATCCTCACATACCACCATCAAGAAGTGCTGATAATGTATTGAATAGCAGTGGTGTATATTCTGAGTCTAGTGCGGTATCATCTTCTAATAATTTGTCTGATTCAGATGTGAGTTATATGAGACAACATGGTGCACCAACATTATACAATAACATTAGCAGCAATGGATATGGTGCACCAACAACACGTCGACGTCATTTACATCCTACACAAGAAGCATTAAGACCCGTTGGTAGTACTTTTACCGATCCATCATATGCTAACTCTTCTCCAAGAAGCAATATTTCATCATCTCCAAAATCACACAAGATAAGTAACACATTTCCAATACCAATAGCAATTCTATTATGGTACCTCCTAGGGGTTATATCAATAGCTACATCCAAGATATTACTATCAAATAATAATGTGCCACCGTTAGTACTAACTGTGCAACAGTTGATTGTTGGTATGACCTTTCTCAGATTATTGTTAGAGTTACAAACTTCTGGTGATGTAGAAAAGGATGTGCAATTTAGAAGAGGCGTGCAACCTGTTCCAATACAGCATAGAGACAGTAGTAATGATAATTCCATGATGAGTAGTTCACCAGAAAAGTGTGAAAGTGGTATGCAAAACAAAGTTAGTCAAAGCAAAGCAACCAACAATATGGGATTACTCAAATCATTATATGCATTAATGAACTCTTCAATACCAACATATATACACAATCAACTATTCCTTGCAGCAATATACTTTGCATTCGGTTTCTTACTAACAAACATTGGTTTCAAATCTGGATCTGCAGCATTTGTCGAAACTATAAAAGCAGCCGAGCCATTTACAAGTGCTTCTGTAGCTGTGCTTTGGGGTATTGAAAAGTTGGGCTACGAAGAAGTTATGAGTCTGATTGGTATTGTTATTGGTGTAGTACTTTCTACTCTTGGTAATGGTTCAGCAGCAACTGGTAGTAGCGATATCATGATGAAATGCTGCATCGTCATGTTATCAAATCTATGCTTCTCCTTTAGAGGTTTACATCAAAAGCTATTCAGATCAACGCCACAAGGTAATGCAAGTATGATTGATGATTTGAATTTACAGTATAGAATGCAACAAATTGGAATAGTTCTGCTCATAATACCAGCAGCAGTGGTAGTACTACAAAGCACACTTTTTAGTGAATTCAAACATAATGGAGGCTCTACAATCAAGCATGCATTATATTACATATCAATATCACTCATCAATGGATTAGCATTTACATCCTACAACCTTGCAAGTACATATGTATTAACACGGATATCAGTGGTACATCATGCTGCATTGAATTGCATACGACGTGTCTTTGCCATTATTGTTACATCACTCATATTCGGATTAAGCATTACAATACTTCAAGTGGTCGGTATTGGTTTGGCTGTTGTTGCCTTCTTTTGTTATATACATTTCAAAATGAAGAAGGAAACAAAAGATAAGAAGAAGAAAGAGTTGAGAAAGAAATGGGGTGGTATGATGATGAATGGGAAGAAAGGCTCTTTATTGCCTGGGTGATACTTTACATTTAGTGACTATCAGAGATAGGTTACGAACATATACAATGCTTATGTTAGCCTGATTAGTACATATCCAGAGGATAGTGATATGAGAAATACAACAGAAGACCAAAGATCAGTATCCCGAGCGCAACAAAAGAGCCAACAACACGAGATGCGGATGAAAAGGCAGGGAGATAAGAACAGTCGAGTCCTTGCCACTTGTCCCACACCTTTGTTCGGTCATATGGATTGTACAGAGTAGCACAATCACAGAATCCAGTGTCAAGATCACATACACCATTTGGATATGAACAATTATTCAAGCATTCTTTGTGTTGGCAATACTCTCCGGTGTATCCATCTTTACACATACATTTTGATTGTGGAAACTCAACTATGCAATATCCATTGAAACTGCAGTTATGCTTGCAATCCAATATTGAACAATCTTCACCAATAAACGGTTCAGCACATTGACACGTGCCAAAGCCATCACAAATTCCTTCAGTTTTTCCAGAGAAGAGCATGAGCTCGTCATCTATTAGATTGCAAGGTACCTTTCGTTCATCGATTGTATCATAACAGCAATGTGTGCATTGTTGATTGCGATTCGCATCATATTCACAAACTGAGCCAGGGCATGTAATATTACTACAATCCATTCCATAATAACCAGGATCGCATTCACAAAGGCCATTAGTACATACACCATGATTAGAACAATTATGAGCACAGTTGTGCATATTGAGCACCCACATATCACTAAGAACGCGAGCTTGATTTAATGACGGATATGTATCATTAGCTGGTGGTGTGTAACTAATACCACCGTGAGTTACGAGCATATCATGCTTGGCAACAAAGACACTTGCATGATCTGCTCTAGCGGGTGGATACTTCCACTCGAGTTCTCTACAACCATCCCATCCTGGTGATTGTCTTCGTGGTTGTGGAATAAAGACACTAGTATTTGATCTACCAAACTTTCCATCATCTTTACGATCTCGAGTCGGCTCTCCCTTTACTGATATACACCATTCCCAGACTTCAAGATTAGTAGTTTCGTTATACTTGACAACCTTTTGACGAGCGTATTGACGGGGAGCCGATGCCGCCTTGGGTGCTATTGGAGTGCCATCGGGAACAGATGATTCTAGCCAAATACGATGACCTTTATCGTCATATTCTTCTTGGTACTTTTGACGCAGCTCTTCGACAAACTCTTCAGCATCATTTACAATACCAAAGTATAACGGGTAGTCTGGATCAGGCGTGTAGCCCTTTTGTTCACTAAATGGCAGGATGTCTTGATATTTTAGAGCAAGTGTCGTCTCATTGGAACGACGTAAATCGTTTGGAAATTCTAGCTCAATACAAGATGGGTCATCTTGGACAGCTGCCATATCATCAGTGCAAGTGTCGGGGTACAAGGCATGAACAAACTCCTTCTTCTCCATCCACCGATTCTCTTCGACAAGATAATACCAAGTGTCATTAAAGTGTTCGTTGTCACCAAAGCCTCCGTGTAGTACAATTATATCATCTGACAAGGAAATAATGTGATCAGTTCTTTGTTGCGGCTTTCTACCAAATGGCTTCTTCTTTGTCCAATATCCAGAATCAAAGCCGTAGAACCAAAGATCATCAAGGTAGAATTGCCAGGTTGGAGTCAGAGCTGTGACTTCTCTTCCCAACTCACGATTTCCAAAGGAACTTCCAGCGCTTTTGCTTGTGGGGTAAGGATAGTATGTGCTATATCCTCCATGTAGCCACATTCCACCACGCTTTTCGTCATAAACAACGGCATGTCCACTACGAGCAGATGGCCAGTATATTTCACAGTGTTTATCATTTCTACTCTCCCACGTCAAGCCTGGATTATCAACACATGTCGTCTTGCCTTCTACTTTGTGCCAAGTGTTATTGGAACTTGAGAATACCCACAAATCATTCAAGTAGCCACCCTTTGGTAGCTTGTTATCACTCTCCCATCGGTTTTCTACATTATTATCATCACTAAAACCATGCCACAATCGATGTCCACCAAACAAATAGATGGATGAACCATCACTAACCATGCTAAATTCCCACCTATTACCAGGTGATATTGTGGATAGGCTTTCAACTTTAGACCATTGAACTGACGGAATATCAAACAACCAGAAATCATCACAGTAGTCGTGGCACTCATTGCTATACCCTCCATATACTACCATGGTAGTTTCATTCAACATTACCGCACCATGACCATATCTTTCACTTGGAGTCTCACAAACGAGCTCACCATTTTCCTTATTACATCCACCAAATGTTTTGCCAGGGTGTAAGATTCTCCACCCGTCGTTCTCACAAAACAAGTCTGCATATCTTACACAATCAGTATCTAATACCCAAACATCATTGTAATGTACCGCGGCTATTATGAAGAACAATTTTGACTATGTTAGTTGATTACAATTATAATCAAGACAAAGAATAGAATGATACTCACCTGGAACAAAGCCACAAGCCTCCTCAATCTTGGCTTGTTCAGTCTGGCTAGTGTTGGAAATAAGATTTTCCCATGAATAGGAACACACTTCTTTGTCATTTTCCGAGTTGCTACTTAGTGGTATACATGTTTCTACCGGTTGACATCTTGGATTATTTGGGGAGTAGTTGGAAGATAGCGGCTTGTTGTCGTGTGTTGCAAATTCAAGTACACCCTCAATTTCAACGAGTTCAAAGGTTTGAGGAACATGTGGACTATGGGAATCACTGCCTCGTCCTGCAAATAGAATGACTTGTGACTCGTTCAAGAGTAGAAGGCTGTGTCCCCGTCTTTCACCCAAGCCATCACGCGCCCAAAGTTTTTTATACTCGTCATTGGGTGTGGAGGTATAATCCCATTGTTGCCACGAGTAACAAGTTGGTAGAAGGAGGACGAAGAAAATTATGTTGGCAATTATAGACGGCAACATTTTTTCATATTCTTATCTCCTTGTTGGGGTAAAGCTCCGCTGTGTAGACTAAAATGAGGTAGTATTGTAGTGAGCTTCTGCTATATTTCAGATTGTCGATTAAACTGATATTTGTTGCTAGTGTTTTGCTATTGTTATTGAGGTAGAGTGAAAGATATGTTTGTGTGCACCTATGTACAAAATAGCTCGCCTCATTTCATTTTTTACGTCGTCTCATACTAACAGCAATGTCTTATCAATAATTCTTACCAACGAACGGCCTATCCATAAATCTACCGCGGTGTGCTAGACGATTGGCCTTCTTCTTCTTTATAGCCGATGTGCTGATCGTGGCGGATCGAAGCTACCTACGTTGAAATTAATTTATATTTATTATATCATTGGCCACCCGATTCAACACAAATAGCTCAGAGTTAAATTATCATGGCATCCAATAGAGAATTATACAATGCCATAGAAGAAAGGGATAGGCATATTAATCTAATCGAGCAAGATCTTACTACCCTCGAGGAAGAAAATGACAAACAGCAAGACGAGCTAATAGCATGCCAAGATGAGATTGCAAACTTGCAAGTCTTACTCAAACAAACACAAGTAGACAATGATTCACTTGTACAAGAAAGATCACAATTACAAGAGCAAGTTCAAACGCAGAAATCTCAACTAGATAGTCAAAAGAATATCATTGCTGCCGCTTCTAAAGAACGAGAAGATGCCAAGAAAATACAACAATCGTGTAAGCAATCGATGCATCGACTTGAGATGGAAAACTCTCGATTAACTGCCACATTATTAGAATTAGAAGAGAATGAAGATATACTCGTCAATGAAATCGATGTGTTGGCTACTGAGAAGTCTAAATACCAAGGGCAGAGTGAAGAGCTAGCAGCCAAGTGTGATGCATTGTATGCTGACATACATGAGAAAACTCTCCAGATTGAAGAGACATTAAATGAACGAGAAAAGGCCGAGAACACTCTGGAAAGAGAACGTGAAGTCTATACCCGTGAAGCAGAGGAAGCTAAACAAAAGGAGGCGGTTGCTAGTTTGGAATGTGCTAGATTATCAACAGAGTTGGCACATGAACGTTCTAAACAGCGAGAGTTTGAGTATGTCAAACAAAACCAATCCTTCAAACGCGAGCTAGTCTTTGTACGGAAGGAGAATGCCAACCTTCATTCATTATATGATCAATGTTTACTCGATAAGAACCTTGCCGAGAAGGATTTAGATAGTGCAATTCAAGCCCTCAATCATTCTAAACGACATGCAAAAGAAGAAGTTGCAGCTTCTCTTCGTCAAGAAAAAGTAGCTGCTACTGAAGCAAATGCCAAATTTGAACGAGAGGTCGCGAAGCTCGAAGGAGCAACAAAGAAATGTCTTGATACTGAAGAGAAGCTTGAAGAGCTACGCTCGCAACTGGAACACGCAGAGGCGAGGAATGCAGAGTACGAACAAAAGAATGGTCTTACACAGGCAATACAACGTCAAAAACAACTAGAAGCTGATATCAGACGGCGAGATCATGACTTGAAGAAGACCAATCTCAAGCTAGGACATGAGATTGAAAAGTCGAGAGTCTTAGCCAAAGGTATTGAATGGCTGAAGGAAAAGGCTGACCTTGGTCCCGAACACAAGTTTGATGATGAGGAGATCAAAGTAGCTCTCAAGCGTGAGGATAGTATATTGGAGAGTCACAACGCTGAGTTGTCCCGTCAGATTGAAGCAATTGAAGGTGAGTGTCTCATCCGTGTGTCTCTGATTGTTTGTTGTGCTTATCATATACTTATATTCATTCATATGCAAATTATTACCTACAGATGAACGACTAAAGTTGCTTGCTCAGCTGAGAGAGCGAGCGATTGATATTGGAGACAAGGGTGCTAGATTCCTAGGGTTGAGTTCTCAACAAGTTGTTCAAGTTACAGAGTTTGCAACAAATCTTCGACAGGGTATTGTTGCTCTGCCTCTCAATGATAGATCAAAGGAACTTTCTGCCGAGATATCTAGTCTCAAGAGTGATAAGGAAGTTGCTAGACTTGCAATACAAAGACTCGAACGAGAACTGGCGGCAAAGGGATCTTCTCCTCGTGAAAGCAGTGAGAGCAATATTCTAAAGCAAATACTCGACAATCTAGCGGCCGAGAATCAACGATTGAAGAATGAGATTGGTGTATCAAAGTCTGTTGGTGCGACGAAAGTAGAAACAAAAGCTGATGGTGGTAATGTTGTCACCTCTTCGACACTTACTCCATTACTTAGACAACGGGCAAAGACAGTGCTAGGAGGACAAGACTTGGTACCTATGCCAGCTGCAGCGGAGGTTCAATTCATATCTATCATGGATGAATATGAAAGAACTAGTCAAGAACTTTCATTACTCAAAAATAGCATGGCCAACATTTCATCAGCTGCTATTCATGACCAGAAGTGTAACGATGACAATAATATCATTTTAGAATCGACAAACATGGGTGTTGATAAGCAGGATAATGGTACAAATACAAGTTTAGTAGTTTTGAGTGATGTCCCAACTCAGCTGGAGAATGAGAGTAGTGAACGAAACACCATCTCATCAAGTATGAATAAGGCAATGGAAGAACTAAGACACGAGCGTGATGTCATATCCACTCAATTGAGGCAGTTAGTTGACGACGCCAAATCAAGTAATCAAATTGAATTAGTTTCAGAAGAGGTTACGAAGCTTACAGAGAAGCTCAAATCAATTGAAGACAGACTGAACAATAATAATAGCCAACTCGATGCGGCGGTAGGTGTTTTCAGTAGTAGTATAGAACAGCAAGTAGAGTTGAAGAGTGTCAAGCAATCACTATCAAAGACAAAACAAAAGCTCTCCGGCTACATTACTGATGTGAAGAAACTTCAAAATGCGATACACACCATGCAAGATAGTCGTGTTGATTCGGCCAAGGTGGAGTGCTTGAATGATATCATCAAGGAGAAGAATCGGATCATTGATGAGACAAAGCAAAAGCTTCACGCTTCCAAACAGATGAATCTGAAGCTAGCTAGAACACATACCTCAACTACTCACGACCGCTTCAACTCTGATCGATCTGTCTCAACCAACTCTATCGACAGAGCAATTCTTCGGGTAGCCAATAACAACAACAATTCTGGATACAACAATCTATCTTCAAGCCGCAATAGTAATCTACAGCAACACCTCGAAGAGGCGTCACGTCTCATCTTTGAAAAGGATCATGTGATTAGTGAGCAAAACTTGGCAATAACAGAATTGGAAACCAAGGTCAAGAGTCACGAACAATTGGTGAAAGAATCCGAAAGTATGCGACACGATATATCGACTCTAGTGTCTCAATTGAACGAGGCCGAGTCTGCTGCAAATCGTATTGCCGAGATGAAGACAAGACATGAAAAGGAGGTCAAATCAATAAAGACCAAACTGAGCTCGTTATCCAAAGAGAAGACCTACAACGAGAATAAGATTAAGGAGCTCAACGATACAGTCGCTAGGACCAAGCGTGTACTGTCTGTTACAAAACAAGGCCGCGCCCGTTCAGAACAATATCTCAAGACTGCAAATGAAGAGACAGAGGCTCTCAAGCTCCAATTGTCCAAGGTTGATGAACAGATGAATGCTTTGCGGAAGGACAAGACTGATGCACTAAACGAGAAACTACAGGCTACACGAAGAGCGAGACTGTCTTTAACAAAGCTCAAGGATCTTACAGATAGTACAAAAGGGAATGCTAAATCAAATGAGGAGTTGGAGAAGAGGGTGATGGTTCTAAATAAAACGGTACAAGGCCTAGCAAGTACTAATTCAAAGCTCCGTGGTGAGTTGACAGCTCACAAGATGAAGAAGAGTGTTGAGGACGATGAAGTAGTTCTAGTTCCTCAGCAGCAAATAATGATCCGTCCTAGTTTTTCAAGAGAAAGACCAGACTCCACTAACTCTCGTGCTAATGCTCTTGAGAGTCAGGTGCAACGATTACAGAGATCTCTTGCTCAAGAGAAGAAACTTGCGTCGGATAGTTCCGCGATGTTGGATAGGTATCAAAAGCGTATAAATTCTTTGGAAAATGCTCTCCGCAACAGTCCGACCACAATTGAAAGTGAAAGCATACAACAACCTAATGATACCCAGAAGGATAAAGAACTACAAGAACAATTGTCATCTCTAACAGACGAGAATGAGAATCTAAAACAAAGGATCAAAGACCTTGCTTCAACGTCTGCCGATACTAATATCGGAACCCAATTGAGAAAGCTCAAGGATGAGAATGCTGCTTTGACGAAGGAGAACGAACGATTGTCTCAAATCGATCACTTGGATTTCTTCGAGGAGATCGAGGATTTGAAGTACAAGTACAACGAGGCGGTTCGTCAGATAAATCAGCTAACGAGTTAGAAAGCGGAAGAGAAGTCAAACAAGCAACACTTATGAAGTAGTAGAAGTTATAGATGTTGATAACAGATGTTGATAACAGATGTTGATAACGATGATCACATCTACCACCACTTCACCACTATTTAATACACATCCACACAAGGCTGCTACAGACGCAGGTAGTGTTCAATTTCAATTCTACTAACTTGTCATATCCGTCTATTCACCAGACTTCCTGCAACTTCTTCGCTTAGGCACATGAGAATCACCAACATCATTTGCATCATGGGACTTCCTCTTCTTACTTATCTTCTTCGGTGAATTACTAATATCATCTTCATCAAAGCCATTTGCAATACAGACTTCGCACCGTCTAGAAGACTCTTTAATTGTCCGTGCACACAAACAATCAACATTTACGATCCATGAGTTGGTATGTGGAAGAAGTTGCATAGGATCTTGCACACTGTATAAAAGATAACAAACATGAGTGAGTATTGTGTTATTATATGCTGTATATAATTGATATTGGTTGTAGATATTGGTTGTAATGATACTCACGGTAAGCTGTTGTTATCATATAACCTTCCAGCTCTAACATCCTCAACTGAAGGGAAAGTGATCTCATCAACAGCAGGAATAACAGAGAAGTGTGCCGCTGATTCTACTCCGCCATTATACTCCATGATAAGAGTTCCACAGCACCAATGTCCAGCATTCTTCCTTGCTTGACTGAAACATGTGTTCATACAATGAGATGTCAAAGCACAGAAGAGAAGTCCGTTGAGATAGCGAAAATCTTTTGCCATGCGGTGGTCACCATCGGATTGCTTTGAGTGAGCATTCCCTACCCGAAGTGCTCTGAGGATTGATGCCTCCTCATTAGTGGATGTTAGAGGATGATATGCAATTATATCATCATATGTTGAACCGGGTGGAGGGTGCACATCAACACCTTCAAGTGCACCATCAGCAAAGATTGAGATACCCTTGCCATTAGCAACAATCATAACAAGACGGTGGAGTGAAATGACATGTTGGTTCTCCTCGTCATTGGGGTTTGCCAGATGTACATCGAGCCGACCTTCTTCTGATTTACTGGGAGTGTAAGCCAATTCGCGCATGATTGATCCAACTAATGGCACACCAAGCCCACCAACAACTTTATCATCAATCAAGTGTGCCGCAAGGGTCGAATTGAGATCAAATACACGAGCCGAATAGATATCAACCATGTATCGAGTAGGATCAAGCTCCTTTGAATGTCCATCAAATGCTCTGTAGTTACCAAACAATTTGAAACATTGCCCTTGGCATATCTCATACTCTAGCTCGTCTTTGTACTCGGACTTGTCCATGTCAAATGGTGTAGCCTAACAACGATTAATTATTGAAACAAATGATAGATGAGGAAGGATATGAAGAAGAATAGTATAATATAAGGAACAAACACTACAACAACAGACTCACCATTGTATACATACTCAACATAGGCTTGTCAAAGTCATCGTCATACAACTTGAGAGGAATAACTTCTCCACTCATTAGTAGCGGTACTGTTTGTGTTACAGAACATTTCACCTTGATAATATAATCAATGTGTACCGCAAGTTCATTCAACTCTTGATCATGAAGAGCATCCGGGTTCTTCTCACGATACTCCATGATCTCTTGTTCAAGTTCATCTTTACGGTGGGGATTCTCCTCCTTGACATACTCAAGTATAATGGCAGTCATCTGGGCAGTTGTTAGATGGAAGATATCTTCTAGTGAATACTGCTCTAGCATTTCAACGATGATTGCATTCGCCTCATTCTCAGTCATGACAGGTTTAACCTTTCCCTTCCCCTTCTTCTTGGACTTGGCCGCCTTGGATGTAATAACTGGTCCTTTCAACATTGCAATGATTCGATCTTTCATCTCCTTTATTTCCTCTTCACTACAACCTTGGAATGGACCCAAGCCGTTATCCTCATTCTTTTGTGCCTCAACAATTGGAATTGATAACCTTTCATACCGAAGCCTGAGTGTTACATATTTGTTGAAATTGGAAATAGGAGCTCCTTTGGCATTATCCAACATCATGGCTAGAAGATCTTTCTCGGTTTTAATCTCCTTGTCAGTGCTCTTAAGTTTAACTTTGGATAGTGCGGTTTGAAATGCAGTGTCTTTCCATAATAACTTTGCAATATCTTTACAAACATTCTTTTCATCCTGTAACGTATTGGTACGATACTCTGGATTCCTCACCTCTTTTTGTATACTCTTATCATAAACTTGTCTCTTCTTGCCCTTATTAGCCGCCTGTATTTCTTCCTTAGTTCGTAGTGCATCCGGTTGATTGGCTTCTAGGTATTGTTTAATTGTTCCACTAGCACAATTTAACACTCTAACCGGTAAACTAATGTATCCCATGATGCCAGGTTCAAAATATAATGAACAGTGTGTATGCTGCTTTTGTAGAATTCGACATTAGAAACATGAAAACGTAATATATAGTAGACCAAATACATTGACAATCATATGTTCTAAAGGACAAGGAGATCCTCTCAATCATATCACAGAAGATACCTCTCATCATACAAGGAATCATTTATCACAACAAATCAAATAGAACTTACTTGGTGGACGATTGTAATATACGAGAGTGGTCGATAGCGTTGTGAAGGATATTGTGTTATCCTAATGTAACTTTTGTGAGCAAAAAGATGGTGCATGTGAGTAACCGTGGTTCATTTTAAGATATGATTTATGAACATCTTATACCATATAACAAGCTGAGCGTGTTGCCGCCACCGCCACCGCTATCGCCACTGATATATCCCCTTTTATATTCTACCACATTAAATAATATAGTGTATATCGTCAATCACATGACATAATGCTGCCGTTTGCAATGTTGAACAAAATCAAAACCAAAACCTAAAAAAGTACACATCTTGTGCAATTTTTAATACCCTGCCGCTGCCGCTACAGCTGATGCTGCTTATTATATGATATAATAGACTCCTCTACAATATCAATTGCAAACTGTGTTGTACTGCTTGATCATATATCACATGAACCGTCTTTCTTCTCATCAACCAAGCCGCTGGTAGTATTAGAAGGGAGATACTCTCATCTATATAATGGGATACCTCTGACATAGTAGATAAACAATAGAACTTACATGTATGGACGATTGCAATTGCAAGAGGAATAGTCGATAGCGTTGTGTAGGATGTTGTGTTGTATACCAATGTGAATTTTATTAGCAAATGGAATTCAAAAGTGGTGCAAAGAGTTTTTTTTAGCGCGGAGTAGTCGTGGTTCATTTTGTTAGTAGCTACTTAGTAAATTTCTTAGTAGATTGTACGTACTCGTGCACCATGCAGCAAAGACTTTCGTGTAACTCCGTCTCAACTCCGC
>Ga0075437_13237_pt1 | contig 14811 bp, 9 predicted proteins | sample MintriMetagenome_FD_74266 | JGI IMG/M metagenome (GOLD analysis project Ga0075437, IMG submission 74266) | Marine eukaryotic communities from Monterey Bay, USA to study complex ecological interactions - Minidiscus trioculatus and... | ecosystem: Environmental > Aquatic > Marine > Unclassified...
AGAGGTAGGAAGCGGCTGCCATGATTTGCAATGATATTTGTGAGTTGTGAGAGCCGAGCTTTTGTTATTTGGTGCAACGTGGAATAAATACTTCGCTGCTAATGCCAAATAATCTATTACGACACAGATTACTTATAGACATAAAGCTTTTAGCAGCTAAAAGCTTTATGTCCCCTGTTGTAAATGTACATATTTAGTTCCTTTTAACCAGCCTTTACCTAAGATACCGCCGATGTGACACACTTAAAAATAACAGCACCATAAACCAACTCCCCTAAGGACTCCTTCGACTCTACTAAATTCACAAGCGGTCAGCCCATACTTCTCTCCAATCTCCTTTAGCAAATCGCTCTCGAACTTGTTGACCAACAAGTCCAAGTTGGAATCATTAGTCGTATGGATCTCGTAATCATACTTTAGATCAAGTTGTTTAACATCTTTGGCATCAATCAAGTCTTGAGCATTGTTACTTCTACACGAAAGGAAAGTATCAACGTCGTCGGTAGGTGAGGTATCCTCCTCAATCTCTTGCTTTATAACAGTTGCATCGATAGTAGTAGTTACTTCATCATTGCAACCCGAACCCGTTTCGTCTGTATTTGATAGGTTGATATCATTACTATCGTTCGTGTAGCGGTTATCGTTTGATCCACACGGCATTGTTTGTCGATTATCGATATGTTGTTTTATGTTTGAGTAGGTGAGGCCGATGAAGATATGTATTGAGATGAAACCTCTGAGAATGATAGACTCTTTATAATATGTATGATAATCTCTCAACAAATATGCTGCTGAGTGCACGTATAGCGGTCCTGTCAAAGTCATGCACCATTGTCCATCGTCTTCATCTTCATAGAAGATACTTTTGAAAGATACCTGTGAGCAACTGTGAGCATAAAACATTTCGTCCGATTGATTCAGTGTGCATGGCCAAAAATATAATAGATTCAGCCCATATGATATTAGTATTCTTGTAGAGGAGATAGATATTGTTGCAATAGAAATGTGGCGGTCTAACAGTGGTTTACTGTCAGTGGAACTAAATATAACCCATAGTGAAGATGATTCAATAATAAGTAGTTGGCTAATTCATGACGTTGGATCTTCGGAAGTGAGTATATCCCCGCCACCATCAAAGTGTTATAATCATGGTAAAAGCCATGCTAATGAGAATAATGTTGGTTGTATCATGTATGGGTTGCTGTCTTTGTTTCAGTGTCAGACCGACTCTACATTATAAGCATAAGATATGTGCACAATCATATAATATAGACACATCATATGCATGTTATCGACAGTCTCTACATATGCATATGAGTAGTAGTGATAATAATAATGACGATGATAAAGACACAACAACTCGATCAGTATTCGAAGACCCAATGGAGAATAAGAGAGATGATAAAGGAGATGAACGACAAGGACTAACCTATGATGAAATGATGAGAGATCCTGAACTGAGAGAAAGAGAATTCAAAGCGAGTATGAAAAGGAAGAATCAATTGTTCTTAGGACAAACAATATCAAGGGCTGTACAAACATTAGCATGGGGGTTTGTGGCTGTCGGTTTTATTGCAAATATACTTGGATACGCCTGGGTAGCAGATCCCAGTGGTGGATTGAAAATTGGTACTCTAGAAGAAAGGGATTTTCAAAGAGAAATGATAAAGGAGAAGAGGAGAGCCGAAGCAGAGAAAGAAGATCCAGTTGCTGTATCAATATCAAGAATACAAAGTTCTTCAGTCAACCATGTTCTCAACTGGCTAGAACAAGATAAGTATTCTTAGTTATATGATATGTATATGAGTTGTAAATTAAAGATTGTATAGCAAGAGCATTAGATAGTTAATGATCTATTTAGCATATGGCTAACCTGTATGCTACCCCTCATACGCTGATTACGTTGCCACTAATCTTATATGTAGACGGTTTTGTTACTTCCTCTCCGACATTGAATTCAAACGAAACATCAATCTGATCTCCTCCCTTAACTGCCACTGGCTCTGTTGACATTATAGGTAGAACAGTTTGCCAGTGACTCTTTTGATGACCTCCATCTGGAAAGTGTCTCGAGTTGATTTCAACATCGTCACTTAATAATAGTCTTGGCCACAGAGCGATGCCTGTGACACTATTAGCAGCGGTTTGATGTAAACAGTATACAGTGAGTTCTATACATTGACATTGGTATAGATTGTGCATATGATATGCTTGTTGCATATGTACAATATGTCTCTTTGATCTTAATCTTATCTTTACTCATATCATGTGTATCTTCTTTTTTAGCCGAGTGTATGGTATCCAAAGACGACTTGACGGGTTCATCATCCAACTGTAATCCAATGAAAGGCAAGATGACAGTATGGGTCTCGAACTCTTTAATCAGGCGTCGCAGCTTAGCATCCGAACCTCGTCACCTATCCGAGACTGATCTGTATGATGCAATTGAGGAGTATAGCAACTCATACACAACTCATGAAGATGGTGTGCTTGCCATCTCTTACATTGGCGATCGTCTCGACGATGCAGATCAATTGATACAGACATCTGTACTTCTTGATAATACTTCAAACTCCCGAACACTATCGAATGGAGGCATTGCAGGCATTACTGTCGTGTCTTTACTAGCTCTCCTTGGTATGTTGGCGTTGGTTGCAAAGAAGCGTCGGGAGAGGAAGAACGCAGAGAAGACGGAAGCTAGGAACATCGTCGTTAATGATGCTCTGTTTATGATTGATGATGAGATTGAACAAGTGAAGATAGCTAGTCCTTCTGTTAGGGATGACACCTCTGTTGCAACTGAAGACTATACTTATGATAATACCGTTGGAGCAGATAGTAGCTTTGAATCCAGTGGCTCCTCTAATGATGAATCTTTTGTCAGTGAAGCCGGATTTGAAGTCAAACTCTAATGAGAATGTAGATGATGTTTGTGGTTCGTGATGTAGTTCAATGTGAAAAGTGGTTTGTGTATGAAAGGACTCTATCTATCAGCCAAGGGAGTTTTGTATCATGATTTCTGTATAAGATAATTTTGTATATTCGTTTGTGTACCTTGAGTTGTATGCATGGTCCTTGTATTGTAGGCAGAGTATGACATGCATTCATTTGTCACTGTCCTTATCAGTGCGTGTTGATCCGTCAAAAGCCAGTACATCTCCCTTGGATTGTTTAAAGTATACACTTGTTCCTTTACACTTCCACTTGAGCCATTTTAGAAGATTCACCTTCTTCCTCACTACCATCATACCAGAGGCATTTTTTTCGGTACTACACTGGACTGTTCTTTCAGTAACATATTCGGTAGGGAATGGTCTATCAGGCCATATTTGATTCCATCTACGAGCGATGAGAGATACTGGGAATCCATCGTCACCATAATCAGATATTACTGCAATCATTCTAGCCACGAACATGTCATCATCATTGTTACCTTCCTCATTATTATCAGACTTCATACGCCGATGGTCTTCTAACAGCTTGAACTCGTCATACTTTGGATTGCTTTGTTTGCCCTTCCCAGCTTCCTTCGTCAAATGTTCATATGCCGCCTTGATCTTTACAAACTCATCGACTATATCATCCTTCTTTTCATCATTATGCTGAGTAATCTTATCAGGATGACTTAGTCTAGCAAGCTCAAAGTATCGACTTCGTACCGTGTCCATATCAACACCGACATCTAATCCAAGTACATAATAACTATTAGCTCGATCACCACTACCATGCTCTAATAACCATTCATAACATTCAGTATTACTGAGACAATATCTGCACAATAATTCCCTGCCAAATCTTGATATGTATCATATACATCATGTTCATCTCGAAAGTATTGTAATAGTGATAAATTGCCTCCCCATGATGCTTTGTGATTTGGTGAATGACCTTGTGTGTTGCTGTTTTGAATTGTTGATTCATATGATATACCTAGAGAATGTAGATATCTTGCGAGTGTTAATACCCCTGATCCATCAGCTTCCTCGTTGTTATCACTGTCAATATCACCACTCCATCGCTTTGGAGGTACCAGACCAAGCCAATGCATAAGTCCACAGTTGAAACCATTTCGTTCATGTACAACCTCTTCTCCGTTAACATCTACCAAGTATTGAACAACACCCAGTTGATTCTGCCAAACTGCCAATTGCAACGGAGTGACACCTCCTCTTCCGCATTTTGGATGTGGATTGGCATTATACTTTTCAATTAACAACCTACATGTAGATAGATGCCCATTTCGTGCTGCATAATGAAGTGGAGTTCGATGTGTACTGGGATGTGATGCTAGTTGATCTACTGATATGTCAGTATCATATTCAGTTGCAAAAGAAGATAATATATAATATATACCTTCATTAAATCCAGTACCGGCGAACCAATGCAATGGCATACATCCCGTTTTCTTATCACGATGTTTAGATAATGTAAGTAGCTCTGATATTGTATTGGGGTATTGTACACACCATGATTTTAGTTTGTCTAAATGCAATACTCGATCTTTGGAGGAGATGTTTGTCGGTAGATTGCATAGACTTAGTAATGTCGACGATGTTGGTTGAGTTGATCCATATCACTTCTCATCATTCACATTCATCTCACGTTCCACAAAAATGCATGAATTAATTGGCGATCACTCAACTTATCACCGGACCAGCACCACAAGAAAGATGTTTAGAGAATCTATGTACTGCGGTTAATATTGCTATACAATATCAACTATCGTTTCCTTAGCTGTTGTACTAATTATTGTTTGTATTGAGGGACCGAGATAAAAGATACTGGTACCTTCTTAAAACTCAACCCGATCTTTGCAGTTCAGCAATTTGCATTGCAAGCACGCATCCACGCAACTACTTAGCTGGCTCAACATTGGCGGGTATATGAATCTGTGAGCGCCGACCAAGCTTAAAAATGTGCTCAAATTAACATATTATACGGCTATAAGGTTTAAGGCCGCGGGTTAGGTTTTATATGAATATCTTGTGTCACATTAGTATTAGAAAAATTAAATTTCCACATCAGGCACCTAAATTACCTATTATATTACATATAATATTAATATACCAGGTTAATAATATAGTATGGAGGATAATATGGAAGAAGACAATCATTCTTCCTCTTCTGAGGAAAAAGATGATGAGGAAGTACCATGGTATGATTATTTAGTACGTCGTCCAAATGATATTGATATAAAGCTAAGAAGTAAAGATCAACTACCTGCACCTACAGAGGTATTTACATCAACCTATCCAAAAGCTCAGCGCGATGGAAAAGATATCAAATTAATGCTAAAGGGGTATCGGATGGGTTCAGATCAAACAATGGTATCTTCTGGTCTAACAGAATGGAAGGCAACATCAGACGTACTTTGCAATTACCTTCTGAATGATGATGACATTAAGAGAGAGAGAACGGGTGAGTTTGAACAGAAGGAGTTTCGTATGCTGGAACTTGGTTCTGGACTTGGGAAATGTGGACTGCTTGTCCATCTTTTACTCCAATCAAACGGCTATATGAACGCAACAATACTAACTGATGGTGATACTAATGTTCTTCGTTTATTGCAAAAGAACATATCATTCAATACCTTCTCGGACCATGACAATGACATATCATGTGAACAATTAAAGTGGGGGAAAGACGAAGCAGAAGAATTTCTATCACAACTAGAAGATGATGGTATTTCTGACTATAACAATCAAAGGTTTGACCTAATACTCGGATCAGATTTACTTTATACAGAAAGGAAAAACATCTATCTATTGATGAATACGGTTGCCGTATTACTTGATCTTGGAGGAAAGTTCATACTTGCTCATAATGAGGAGCATTCTATTCCAGTTGAATGGCTCAAAGAGATAGCAATTCAAAAGAATATGTTCTGTGAGGTTCTAAAACAAGAGGGACAGATATATTTGCTCTGTTTTCGGAAGTTGGCTTTGTACAAAGTAAACAGCATGGCTGAGAGATTATATGATAAGATTGCCGAGTTGGAGAGTAAGGTTCGTACCTTGGAAGTAAATCAGGCTTATGCCGAAGACAAAATCTTGAGATTAGATGAAAGATGCACTGTATTGAGAGGTGATGATGATCTCCCAAAGAGTATACTTCTATCTCTTGATGAAGACAACCTTGCTAGTATATTATCATTCTTGGAGCCACAAGACTTTGCTCAAATGGCATCAACCTGTAAACGTTTTGGTCTTAGGAAACACGCCATAGGCACAGAAGAGGAGCATGTGTCATTGATGAAAAAGATAGCGTATAAGATATATGAAGGAGCATCGACAGGTGAGAAGGAAGCATTGTCGCTCTACCAAGCTGGTTACTCTCCATTCTTCCTCCACAACGAGTTGAACAGACTTCGAAAGCCACTAAAGTTTGATCAGCTATTTGGTAGAGACATTCAACATGTGTTTGGAGACAGATCAATAATTAAACCCACACCAAGACATGCCGGGATAAAGGCCGCACCGCACGCTAGACGAACAATACATGCATTTACTGCTGTTAGTGACCATGTTATGAGAGCTGGCAAACATTATGTCACCTTTACAAGTTCTGGACTGGATTCATTGGATGACCATCTTCTTTGGTTTGGAGTTGTTAGACCTTTAAAACAATTTACGCCAGATAGTTCCTTTTCGGCTTTGTTTACTCCATTTAGTGAAAATTGGGCAGATGATCTAAGGGAGTTGCAATGTCCAGAATGGGGAGATAGTAACATACACTCTTGTGTATATAGAGCCAGAGATGGACAGTGTAAATCGACTGATTGGGTATTTGAAGAAGGTAATGATGATGAACACGAGGACACTCTTAATGTCACCAATGAAGCTTGGCAAGGTATGCAAATGTTTGAAGGGTGTGGCAAGATTGGGTTGCTCTTAGACTATGATGAGGGTACCTTAACAGTTTATAAGAATGATATCAAACTTGGGATAATGAAAGAGGGATTATCAGGTGCTTATTGTTGGATGGTTACAGTGGGGATGGACTGGGGCGACGCTATGTTCACATCTGCTAGTAAAGCTAGGATCAAAATCGAGAGAGGTCCACATCCCGAAGATTACAAAGTACCTCAAGAGAAAAGGCCAAGAATAGAATAAGTCACTTATAAAGTATAGATATTACAGCCTAACAACAATGAAAGATCTTTGCTTTACAATATATGAAGAATATCTTATCAGCTTTTTTAATCATAGTCAACGAGATCTTCTTCATCCTCATCATAATCTACAGCCTCCTCCACATTACCATCCGGAGGAGGTTCAATATCAAACACATCTCCTCCAAAGTCATCATACAATCCTTCTTCTTCGTCTACTTTCATATCTACATCATCCTTAGCTGTTTGGTCGGTAGATTCCTCATTATTCTTCAGCATTGACTGATCTTGATTGCTTGAGGCAGAAGCCGTGGCTTCTTTAGAGTCCGCCGATGGTAGATTATACCAAGTACAAGTAAGCTCCTGATTATTAAACTTGGACATACTCGACTTGGCCTTTTCTGCATGTACTCGATTAACAAAGTTGACTATTGCAAATGTCTTATCATCTTCTCTTTCTATATTGACACTTGTACAACATTTGAAGTGCTCTTTGATAGCATCTTCGGTAACATCACTATTGAATCCATCAACTTTCAATACAGTCGTTCTACGATCTAACCTAGCCTTTTTCTTCTTTGTCGATCCACCATCAGTATCAGCATTACTAAATATCGGTCGTTTCTCAGTAGGCCGGAATACACCTTTGGTTATCTCCTCTTGTTTTAACTTTTCTATAGTTTCAACTAATCCTTTAATCTCCTTCTTAATTTCCATTACACGAGTTTGTGTACTTAATATCTCCTTCATTTTTTTAGATTGTTCGGATAATTCTGCATTCTTGGATTTTAATACTGTTAACATCTTTTTATGTAGGGGTAGTTGAGAATTGAGCATGCTCTCTTGTTTGGATAATAAGTCTTTTTTGTGTTCAAGTGTTGATAAGTGTGCCTCACGAGATTGTTTGGCTGTCATGAAGATGTCATATTCGGCTTTACGACGTTTACGCCATTCTTTTTCTTGTATTTGGAATTGTTCATATGCCTTTTGTTCCTCGAGTTGTTTCTGTTCTTGTAATTGTAGTTCCATTGGGGATAACTTTTGTTGAGATTGTTGTTTACTTGGTGAGCGATGATATTTGGTATTGATTGGATAGTTTGGTGTTGATTGAGCAGGGGAGGCAGTAGCTGCTGCTGATGATTGAGGTGTATCATATTGACCCCCATTCGATTGCCCTTGCTGTTGATCCCAATTGCGTTTACGATCAAATCCTCGACCTTCACCTCCACCTCTGCCTCCACCTGACATTGATGCCGAGCCTCTGCCATTGCCACCATTTGACTGCTGTCCTCTATCAGCAACCTTTGGTTGTGCAATCATAAAGTTTGTATAATGTACAGCCTTTAATTGTACACCCAATTGTACTAAACTAATCTTCTCCTCATCTCCATTATTATTACTTCCGCCATTATTCTTCAAACTAGTATTATTACCATCCAATCCCTTAGTACCACTGTCCCAAACTTTCATTGCATCATTCACATATTTAAATCTAACATATGCCTCCTTAGTATTATGGTCAATAGTACAATATTGTACTTGTACATTGAATACTGACATTAAATGATTTTGTATTTGATGATATTTTAGTGTAGATGGAATGTTCGATAGGATAAGTGTACGTCGTTCAGAGGGTGGTATGGGTGTTTGTGACTTTTGTATGTCTGTTTGTGTTGGTTGTTGCTGTGTTCTACTACCTCTGCCTGGCATGTCGCCTCGTCCTCTTCCTCTGCCAGCTGTAGTGTTAGTATCACCACGGCCTTGGAATCCTCTTCCCTGTTGCTGACCGTCATATCTTAACTGTTGTTGTTGAGCATACCCTTGATTATGCTGTTGTTGATGTTGCGGCATATTACCACCCCGTCCTCCTCGACCGTGCTGTTGTTGATACTGCGGAGGACCATTCATATTATTGTGATCTCGCATATCATTTGTACCTCTCATATTATTTTGAGGGCCTCTCATATTACCTCGTCCTCTACTAAACCCTCTGCCTGGCGGACCTCTACCTGTGCCACCACCTCTACCACCATAATCTCTTCTCTCATCTCGTCTATTGTTATCATTCCATCCCTGTTGATTGCCATTAAAATTGCAATTATTATGTGGTCTCATGTTGTTTGAAGATTGACCATCACGCCGACGTTTTTGTTGGTTACCGCCACCACCACCGCTATCGTCGGTAGCATCACGGTTTGATGATAGTTGCTTATCCATTCCATAGAGGTATTAATTATATTGAGTTACTCTCCACTCCACCACCTATTAGACAATAATTTAATAATGAGCTATCCTAGATGAAATATTTTTCAGCATTGCGCAATGGATGAATAAACCTCTACTAGCCCATTTGATTGATAATTCAATAAGACAATATATGAGACGGATATATAGATCGATAAACGATGTAGTAGAGTATGTCATTGCTTTGGGGGTGTATTGGGTTGGTGGTGGCCCTCTACATCTACCTTTTTGCAATTGAGAGAGGTGAGAGTTGAGAGGGAGTTTAGTTTGTGTTTATGGTGCTGTTAGATCAGGGAAATGATATGCTGCCTGTATATCTCCTTGAAACCACCCTACAATGATGGTAGTATTCCGTGTATAAGGCGCCTTGATCAGAGTGGGTTGGCTGCGTGTGGACTTTTATTTCAGGTCATTTTTTATGGCGTATATGTCATGTGTCATTTTTTTAATGTGTGTAAGGGTATGTTTGTTTGGTACTACTGCTAACAAAATAATATTAACATATCTCTGCTCTACAATATCTATATAACACCTCAAATCCTGTCAATATCAAAGGGCAATACTTTATCGACATATTTTATAATATGCAACACGATCCAAAACTTTAAAACTGCTCACATCTTGTGCACTAGTACTATTTCACACAATTATACAGCATAAAGTTAATCAGTAATTGCAAGTTCAACAATGAATGTATCAATAAGTAACAACATCAACCGTACTAGCAATGAATCATTGCAGAATAGGAGATTAAAGGAAATTCGCGAGAATTATGAACAGTACAAAAAATCTCCACAACAACGTGATGATGAAATGAAGCAAAGTGGGAAAGAAATGCTTGAAACAATGAGAAGGAATGGCGCCAATGAAGCCACCATCGCCTATATGGCTTCGTGTTTTGCATCGGCCGATGCAGCAATAGCAAGTGTACCCGAGGAAGACCCACGAGATAAAATTGTTAGTGAAACTTTCAATTATAAGGCTGATTACATTTGCAGGTTTTTTGCAGGCAACATTTGTAGGTTTGAAGGCTACTTTGCAGGAGTAAAGAGATAAGCCCTACCCCAAAAGATACCGCTTTGCAGGTACCATTGATAACAGCCCTCTACTCTTGTTGTATTACTCTAGGGATACAACAGCCCTCTACTAGCCTCTGCTTCTTCTAAATGCTCTCATGCAGCAAAATAAGCTATCTATTCAACGCAGCATAGTTGTTGTCTCTAATATCTATTTCACCTCTCCTACGACCAATAGGTGTGAGAATTAAGTACAAACACTGATAGAACATATCTAATAGATAATGAAATAGTTTGAGTTTTCATATCTCGAAGCAAAAAGTTTGCCTTCTCGAATGCCTATCTCGGCAGCTTAATCGACTATGAATACCAAACCAAGCACAGTATTCTTCTCTATGATACCCATATCGAAGATAATGCGAGTATTAGTGTTAAAATCAATGTACAAGCGACGATATAATGCATATCAATATCATATATCATCCATCATGTTTGAAATCTTCTTTTGCAAGCAAAAAGTTATGCATTCTAAATGGCATATCTACGCAACCATAACGGCTATTCATACCAAACCAAGTACATAATAGATGTCACCAATATCCATATCGATTAAATTGCGGATTTTAGTGTTGAAATCCATGTACAAGCTACGATATAACACACAACATATCATTTATTAGTTATGATGTTGAAGTTGGTAGTTTTGCAATCAAAAAGTTATGCATTCTAAACCGCATATCTACGCGGCTATTTGCGCTATACATACCAAACCAAGTACACTACGGTTGCATATGATATCAACATCAATCATACTGCAAGTACAACTGACGAAATAGAGGTACAAGCAATGATACAACGTATATCATATCGTCTATGAGTTATGAGATTTAAGATTTCATATTTCCGATGCAAAAGGTTTGCCTTCTAGAATGCATAACTCGGCGGCTATTTGCGCTATACATACCAAACCAAGTACACTACGGTTGCATATGATACCAACATCAATCATACTGCAAGTATAATCGACGAAATTGAGGTACAAGCGATGATACAACGTATATCCTATCGTCTATGAGTTATGATATTTTGTATTTGTTATTTGAACATATGATATGCATCCATCTTGTTGGCATAACTCAGCGGCTAAAACGGCTATACATACCATTCCAAGTGCACCACAACTGCTATTGATACCCACATGAAGTACACTGCAAGTAGTGGCGGCCAAATCATGCTATAGGCGACGATAGAACGCTCATCATTTGTTCTTATGATTCACATATCAGATTGAATCTATCAATAGATCAATAGTTAAACATAAACATATCTTTACATGCATTACATTATTTACCGCCTTTCTTCTTGTTTTCATTCTTTTTTTTTTGCTTTGCCAATTCTTTATCTTTCTTCTTCACTTCTCGATATGTTGCCGTTAGCTCTTTACTTAAACTGTCAGTCGCCGCCGCCACCATCTTCCTTTTCCTATCTTGATTTGTATTATTCTTTGTCTCCGTATTATTCTTTGTCTCCCTATTATTCTTTGACTCTTCCTTTTGCTTCCTTGCTCGCTTCTTCCTTTCAAACTTAGCTTTTCTTCTCTTTTCCTTCTTTCTTACTTCTTGTGCATCACCATCAACAAGACAATAGGTGGATAGTAATCCCCAACTTGTTTCACTTGTTCTAACAACAAAGCTATCGAACACTAAAACCGTATCATTTCTATCTTGTAGAGTTATTGGTAAAACATCATCTTCTGTGTCAATCTTGAGAATCTGTGTTGAATGAACTCGTCTGCTATCATGTGTGTCCTCTAGTCTTTCAGCATATTCAATCATATCTCCAGGAGCAAGTACACGATACTCTAACCTCCTGTATATTCTGTACTCTGTATTCAGACGTATATATTCATAATGACTATTCCCATCATATAGGACACATATTGACCCAGGAGGCGGGCTATAATACTGACCAGGAGCAGCAACAAGATGCACAACCTTGAGTGACTCGGGATCATAGTAGAACACCGCCATCTCTTTCGGCTTCAACACATGTCCTACATATCTCTCTCGCTTATACTTTACAAATGTTGTCCTGTATTTGAGTGCCATAATACCAAGTAAGGTCAAACCCTCAAACCAGTACTTATACGGTACCGTTCCATCCAAGTCAACATCTTTTTCCCATATCTTATCCAACCAATCAGTATCGTTGAAGTCTTCTAATGCCGTTCCAAATATGTCTACTATTCTTTCATTTAGTGACAGATCTTCGCCAATCATCTTCTTGCTATAATCATATAACTCTTTTCTATACTCCGTTAAGCTGCTTGGCACTTCTATGTTGTTCTCCTGCAGTCCCTTCCGACATGCCAAGTGACCACACTGGCCATTTCCTTCAATTTGAACAACTGTTCCAATGTTACTCACACTTCTAATCTTGTTCAGATTTAGTATCTTGCCAAGATCTGTCTGACTAGGAGTCATTTTGTATCTTGTTTCTCCGATTACTACTAAATCTGAACCGTCGCTGTTATTACTACTACTACTTCCGATGCTAATTGTATCTCCCTCTTCATTCTCACTACTACTACTTCCGATGCTAATTGTACCTCCCTCTTCATTCTCAATCTTTATATCACTTGTCTTAGTAGCATGTGGTGTATCATTCTTCTCAATGTATTCAAGTTTAGATGCACTAGCAACAGTAGCAGGATCTTCAACCTTCAATAGACCGACAGTCCCCTCAAATAGATCTTCACTATCCCCATCAGTATAGCACACCCTCAACTGATTTGTGATGATATTACGACCAATTACCTTTCCATAATAGGAAGTACCGTCGAAATCTCTCTCGATTATGATGCCGTTCATTTTCTCGTCGTCCTCCACCAATGAATCACATACATCTGCCGGTGTTGAAGAATCAACTATCGAGAAACATAGAAGATATGGACTAGGCCAATGAGAGTCAACTTTCCGTCCCAAGTTTATCGGTTCATTTGGATAAAGATCGTCTGAAAGGAAGAAGTCTTTGCTTTTGGGAGATCTTGTCACTGAAACATAATGTGGCACATTAGCTGTCTTCCCAGAATTGCGATCTGTGATTTGACTTTGGTAGGATATATAACCTGTCAACACTCCTTTGATTGGCTCTTTATTGTTGAGGACATAGTTTGTTAAATCCACAGTGAGTTCTGGACGAGCAATCATCTCTTGGGATACAGCTGTTTTCAAGTCAGACAAGAAGGGCGATAAACATATCAATAACACTCTATCTGCTTGTCGAATATTGGGAATCCAAAATCGTTCTTCGACATCTGTTGCTTTGCATGTTCTATTGTGTCTCTCTTTCGATTGAACTATTGAATGGATACGGGGAGAGAAGTATGTATCAATACATTGTTGCAGAGAGCATCCATCATTGGTTGGGTGAAACACTGTGATTGCCATCTTGTCGTGACAGTTCTCTTTTGATACCGGACTAGGTTTGCACGAACATGTCCGAATGGATACCAAATTGCTCATTGCAAATAGATCGGTCAATACGGGATGGTCGTTATGACCCGTCTCTCCTAAGTCATCTCGGATGTATTCAAAGAACTGCATGGGACATATCTTCTCGCCATAAGAGTAAGATGTACCCGCTTTCATACCAATTCTACGTAGAATTGATGTAACATCAGCATTGTCTACAATACCTGGCTTATTCAGATTGAGCATTTGATTGAACCTGGCCACAACAGATTGCAAATCCTCTAATAATAGACAACGTGAACGTCCGCCATCTTGTACACTTGGACTTGCCTTTACCAAGATTGACTTCTTCATCGTAGTAGAAGACATTACAAGCTGTATTAAAGAGTTTGCAAAGCAATTAGATGAGACGTTCTTGAGCTGTGGTGGTGCATCGTGGGGAATAGTCCTTGGAAACTGAAACTTTCTCAGCGGAGATCTCAACAGATCATTACCTTCTGACTCCATCATATCTGCACTATCAGGTGCCTTGTACTTTTCTTTTGACTCGCCTCCTTTAGATTCCTTGTCCTTCTTTGTCCGACGATTGTAATAGGGACTATGTCCAGCCCGCGCACTGATAAGTTTCTCTTCATAACTTTGCACCCATCTACAGATGGCGTCAATTAGCTCGTTACCAACCAGCGGTACTTTAGATCCAAAAGAATACTTCATGAAGCCGCCAAGTCCCTCCTGGCCATTCGTATGCTTCTTCAGCTTCTCAAACCTGCTCATCTGAGCAGGATTTAGTGACTTGCAAGCGAGGAATATTATAGACCTCCTCTTCTCTCTTAGATACCAGCATATCCATGGAATGGTCCGAGGATAGTGTTTCATCAAAGACCTAACAGCATTCTCGAATACATCATATTCTTTTATTCCGGGGAGAGCAATTGCCCGCTTAATGAAATCATCTTTCTGCCCCTCC
>Ga0075437_11842_pt1 | contig 14736 bp, 8 predicted proteins | sample MintriMetagenome_FD_74266 | JGI IMG/M metagenome (GOLD analysis project Ga0075437, IMG submission 74266) | Marine eukaryotic communities from Monterey Bay, USA to study complex ecological interactions - Minidiscus trioculatus and... | ecosystem: Environmental > Aquatic > Marine > Unclassified...
ATACCACCCAAAACAACATTTAAAAGTTTGGATAGTTGTGAGGAGAAGAATGTTCGTCCCTCACCTACTTCAGCTATTGAGGATGTATCACCGTTTACTGATGAAAGTGAGAAGAGATCTAACAACAAATCTATCACCACCCTTCAACAATCTACTACTCCAACATCAAAATTGAACTCGGGAAAATCCTACGCATTTTTTATCCAGATTTTGCCTAAAATCTGATCAGATTTTACCCCCATCTCCAGATTTTAGCACCCTCAGATTTTACTTCCCCCCTAAGATTTTGGCTCATTATTTAAGTCAGATTTAGTCCTAGTATCTAGATTTAGTCCATACCTAAATCTGGTTTTGTCTAAAATCTAGTCAGATTTTGACTTTCAGTTTTTAGCTCAGATTTTACCTTACTTGCCTTACTTTACAATTGTAAGCAGAACAGAAGGAAAGATACCACCAACAAAAAGATACTCTATGTGTTGAAGTAAAAAAAACATAGTTGCAATAGATAGAATTAATATAGACAAGCAGTTATATAGGTAAGATGATGATATGGATTGTATTGGTATTAGATATGCACCACATGATTAAGGAGGGAAGTATAATAATTTTGTTTTGCTCGGTTCTCGGCGAGTTTTAGGATTCAGAAGGTGTTCAATATACCATTGGAAAGCTGATAACTCGAACTTTATTGTGCATATATTGTTTACCGTCGTACGACCTCGGATTTTAAAGTTATGGATGGTTACATTTTATATTGATGGTGTGGGCAAGAATTTTTATTGGGTGCAATAATTGCAATACCATGGAGTCAATATTCAATCTATTATCCTATAATTCAGAAGTTGAACTATTGTTGGTGTTGTTAGGACGCTCCTATGCCGTGGTGCTGTGTATATAGCCGGTTATTGAGGTATGGATGGATTTTATTACCAATTATATAGTAGATGATATTGGAAGGAAGTATTGTGGTTTTGTTTTGCCCAGTACTCGGCGAGTTTTAAGATTCAGAAGGTGTTTCATATACCATTGGAAAGCTGAGATCGCGAACTTTATTGTACATGTGTCGGTTATTGCCGTAATACGTTGGATCGAAAAGTTATGGCTGGTTACATTTTCAATATCAATTTGACTATCTATTTTTTCTAACAAATTTATACATCCATTGCCGAACAAATTACAAACACAGGTAAAGAAAGATGGTCAATACTACCTTTTTTGTATTATCCTTTAACTTTAATGATTTTAATAAAGCCATTGTTAATGTTGATCGGATGTTGGGTGAATCTTTATCGATGGCAAACCCTAATCATGATCCCAACTTATATTTCATGTTGAAAGTCAAGTTGGAATGGCGGCGTTCCTCATGGCTACGTTCTAGAAGTGAGGGTATCACGTTGTCATGGAATGGAATTGCAAACTGGCTGCGTCCTCTTTACATTGGAGAGGCTATTGCTAACAGTGCAAGCCAACATGACCCTAAGAATTTGCCAAGCAACATTACTGTTGAGGTTCGGGTGTCCCATTTAAAGAGATGGGTCATGAGGCGTCCAGCCCCCTCACAAGGCAGAGTGGTTGAACCTGGGGAGGTAGATCTTTTAGACCCTGATTCACCTCACTTTGATCAGGATCTTTGGGATCAAACCTTTGGCAATGGACATTGATTTGTCATCCTTTTTGACCTGATACTTGATGTTTCACCTTGATATATCACATGGCTTAAACTAACCCACCATTTGTAATTGCCGTTCCCAGCCCACTTAATTATAGGTTTGTTTTAGCAATGGCTGATAGTGACAGTGACATTGAAATGTTGGGTGGGGATGTTGACCCAACCCTCCAACAGACCATACAAGATTTCGTCGAGAAGAACGGTTTACGACTATTCCTGACATGGGTTGATCATTTCGTAAATGTACCAACCAATCCAAATGGCAATTGTGGATTTGAGGCAATGGCTATAGCCGCTATGAGGAATGAGGATCTTCCCGATCGCTTCAAAGAAATGGATCTGATGGATATGAATGTGTTGAGAGGTTTGTTGAAAGAACAGTTAACGAACTTTTGGACTAAATACCAGTGGGGTGGCCTTATGGTAACTCCTGATAATGAGACTGTAAGTGAATTTCGGGGCAGTAGGACACAAGCAAGGAGAATGAGGAATTCCATACACAATGATCTTCGCCGAGATTACAACAATGTGACATTTGTACCCTCTTCGGAGTGGATGCGATCAGCTTTTTGGTCCATCGGCGCTCATCTGTTTCAAACGACTTTTGTTGTATACATGAACAATCGACGGCACACTGTTATTCACAACTTTCAGCCTACTCCTATCCATGAGTCCGGTAAGGTTGTTGTTTATTCATTTGACGAATACCGCCTTCCTTGTATGCGTGATACAACATGGCAGAGTGTTGTCTTCGACGTCAATCACTACGAAGCGTTGCGCCCCAAGTTTGTAACAATGAGTCAGCTGTACAAAAGTTTAACAAGAGGTGAAAACCCTCTATGTGAATACCTAGAGCGAGATGAATTGCGATTGCGCCCTGATCCACCCGAGGAGATTGCTGCACCCGTCGAAGTAGCTGCACCTGTTGATCCACAAGTAGCTGAACCTGTCGATCCACCATTGGTAGAGAATGCCGATGCCGCCGATAACGCCGATGATGAAGCTGCACCTAACGATCCACCATTGGTAGAGAATGCCAATGCCGCCGATAACGCCGCAGATGGTGATGATGATGCCTCAGTGAATGTTAGGGAGCCAGAGGAAGTCGCCTACATCCCTCTTATTATTGGGAAATACTTGAGGTATAAGAACCGGCGTCTTGTTGCTGTCAAAGGTTGTGATGTTGTTGATAGAAGTAAAATTGATAGGAGGTTCAGTTATTGGGAGGGTAAGAACTTCTACTTCAAAACCTCCTCTGAGGCTGAGGGAACTCATTATATTGATGATAAGGGTGATCTGTTTGGCCCTCAACTATGTGATATGGACTACTTTGATGGAAGATATCATATCAAAAGCAGAAACCGCGGTGGAGATGATGGTGCATCTCCAATGGATGGTGATGACAATGGTGGAGGAGGTGGTGATATGCCTGAGGATGATAATGGTGGAGAAGATCCACCATTAGGACAAGAACCAAACAATGAAGGAGTATCTACCTCTGCAATAACACCAACCGTTAATGACAACCTTGCCAATGCATTATTGAACCTCTCACAGCAGAATCAACTTCTCATGACACAACTGACACAACAGAGTCAACTATTCATGACACAGATGAACAAACAAAATCAATTCATATCAGATTTGGCTACTAAGTTGAGTGGCGGAGCATCGTTTTCTATTCAACAGCAGAACGATCCATCGTTGATATCTACAATAACTGCAACTAATGAGACTGCCATGACATTACCGACAACGGCCATGTCTGAGAATGACAATTCTATGCGTCTTCCTCCAGGGTATGCACCTGATGGCAACAAGCATTTGTCAACTGATGCCGTTGTGGGTAGTAGCAGTGGCTCTTCCAAGGCTGTGAATGTTGGCAGCTCTTCCAAGGCAGTCAATGGTGGCGCTGTCTCTAACCGTGTGCCACAACTAAAGTCCCGTGTGCCACAACTAAAGTCGGATATCATCCTTTTTGACAGCTCTTCCAAGGCCGTCAATGGTGGCGGCGTTGTCTCTGATGATGTATCCAGTGCCATGGCTCGTGTGCCACAACTAAAGTCTGATCAATACTTTATTGAAAAGGTAACAATTGGTAGTGTGGTTTACAACTTGTATCGTCCAGTGACACAAGTGTTAGAGTTGTCTGTGAAAAGCTATCAGCTCCATCCTATGGTCCATGTTAGATATGATCCAACACAGAAAGCTATTGTTCATCTCCAGGTTGCACCCAAAACAACTGGTGTTATTGACATGATAAGGACGTCTTTTACGGAATGTGTTGACAATATTGGCTATCCTTACCCATCCCAGCTTGCCATTGTCCGCCAAGAATTCAGGGTTACCTCATCTCCTCATATGCGAGCAGCAAGGGGAGTAGGAAAACGGGGGAAGAAGACTACTGAAGGAGAGGGTGTTATTATTTGGGAAGGACCCTGCTCCCATGTTGAGCCAAAATTGAGGAGTAGGCCGAAGTTGAAAGAGAAGTGGGACAATCCCTGTGAAGATGACACGTGTACCTCATGGTATAAGGTTGTCATGCCACCTGAGGAAGTCAAGAGATTTGCTTTAGCAAAGAATAACACCGACCTCAAGTGCTTCATGACTGTTGAGGGACGTTGTTGTCATAAAGTAGGGGCAGAGAGGGGACAGTTAAGTGGTAGTAAGCGCAAGGAGGTTAGGGCTCAGGTAGAGTAGATTAATGTTTGTTAAGTATATGGTTAAAGTTTACTCATCGTCGTCACTAACCTTACAAACATTATCCCTTCTTCATATGAACAACTACTTCAGGTATTAAATTGTATTCAATCACCATTGGAATTTGCAAAACATCAAACATCTAAGTGCGCTAAAGAATCACCCTATAGATTTATCAATGGTAATACAACTGGGCGAATTAAAAGTGCAGCACAAGTCCGAACATTGAAGTTTGAGGCTAAGCAGGAGAAGGCCAAAATGGAAGGAATATATGCTACTAACGACATGAATGATTGTTTGAGAACAATGGCCAACATTGTTACTAAGGATGTCTCAACTAGACATGACAGACGTGATGATGGCAACGATGTACTTACTGGTATTGTACGTAGATGTGCATTTGTTCCAACCTCAAATGAACCGAACACACCAGCTGTTGCTCCGGATATCATACTCCATGAGAGATCACTATGTGCATTGTTGGGTGAGGTGTGTGAATCATGTAAGAGTGTAATATCACTTGATAGTACCGGTCACATGGTGAACTTTAAGGATACCGATTTTGATGGTAAAGTCCTTCACACGATGATGATGCTCCAATACAGAGAGAGCACAATAACCCGTCAGCAGAATAGATTCAGCCGGGGTGATGACTTCACATCAATAAGAATATCGGAACGTATTTCATCTTGGAACACCGCTACTGCTATATGCAGCTGGTTCACTCAGTTAATGGAAGATGTTCAAATAGCCACTGAATCAATATTGGGAAGAAGGATTACACCAAAAATTGGAATGCTCCGTTGTGACAATGCCCTCCAATTAGTTACAGGTCCAATCATGGCTCTTCGTTTACCACATCACATCGACTCAGCAAAGGGTTATAACAATATTAGTCTAATTTTGTTGATTCAACATGAGAGTCGTACAAGTAGTGTCAATGGTAGTGTCAATGGTGAAAGAATGGACAACAAGACTAGCTGTATGTTAGTCATGTCGCGGCTGGAACAATATTCTCCCACAGCCATCACAATATGCAATGTTCATACATACCTCTATCGCCGTGATGGATATAAGCGAATGAAAACAAAGCCAAAGAGTTTAAAGGGATACTACACAGGGGTTAATAGATTGTATGGTAATGTAGCTCATGCATTCATGAGAGAGAAGAGTGTAACAAGACTTCTTGTTCGCATAGCTTTGCTGATAGCAATATTTGAAAGAGAGCGTATCCCATGCATGAAAATTGGAGTTAACACAAAAGCTTGTGCAGGACACGACAAGAACAAAGTGAAAGATATGGCTCAAGCAATGGATGATCTTGTAAAGAGAGGCATTAATACGCTTTATAATAGTATCAGTGAAAATGGTGATTCAATGATTGCTGAGGAGCTTAGACAGGTTGGGAACACAGATCATCAAAGGTTTAGGGGAGGTACAAATATTGCAGGAGATATGTTGAGAATGGTTAGTGACACTTTGGTCTTTTCTCTCACCTATCCTGTGCATGTAGACAAGGCAAAGAAGGAAGCTACAATCCGGACATTGATCATATACTCTCCTTATGACTTCTGTACTAATGGAAGTTGGGATATAGAGGTTCAGCCGAAGATTATTGGAGGCTTTGAGAAGGAAGTGTCACTGCCATATAACAAAGGATCAATTGAGAATCCATTATGTGCATCTGAACTAGCGAATTATTGGAGAAAGGAGATGAATAGAGCAGGTCTTAATAGTGCAGCTATAAGCCAGGTAGCAGGCGCTGCATGGGATAGGGTCCTGTTTGATAGTAACATGTCGCTTGAGGCACATCTCAACGACCTTCATAACAGAAACAGCAGACACAAGCGAAGTCTTAAGGATATTCCATCGTTCATGATGGGGAGGTGGGATGACACAGTTGAAACAGCTGCATATACAAGTAATCAAATCAAAGTGCAACCAGAAAAACGAAAGAGAAGACGAAAACAGGCTGCAGCAAGAACAGTAGGGACAACTATGAGGGAGGAAGATAGGGAATCTGTGTGGAGGAGGGATGATAAAGAAACAAGTGGTGTCCTCAAGGAGAAGTTTGAGAGAATGGTAAAAGTCCTAAAAGCGGCAATGCACCAAGAGAGGGACTCAAAAGATGCTAATGAGTATGTATTTGATAGGAAGAACATCAAATCTATGTTCGAGGTTTTGGAGTATGTCTCTACAAAGTCTAACCTTGGTACAAATCTGTCTAAGAAGAAATTTTATGAGTGGCATAATGGTCAGAGGACAAAGATGCTACCGGATGAATTTGATCAGTTGATTGATGGAATGTATGACAAATATGTGATAGGAGCAGAGAAAAGGATGAAAGAGGCGAGCAGGAGAGTGGTGAGTGGATCAGAACGAAAGTATAAACCACAACGAATACTTACCGAGAGTGTTGAAGATGGTTATGATTATGAGGTTCTTTGGACAGATGGAAATGTTACCCACGAGCCACAGAGTAACATTGCTGATACAGGTGTGATTGATATCTATGATTGGGATATTGATGCAAAAGCAAAATTGAAGAGGCTTGATCGTTGTTACCCCAAGATAGTTACAATTAGACATCAGTTTGGAGAGAGTTTGGTGGACTTGGGAAGTGACGAAGTGAATTGGAGGAGAAGTGCTTATGTTGATACAAAAAGTGCACAGGCATTACCATCTGAAGGAGATACAATATACATCATGTTTAAGAAGGCAGGCAACATTGAGGTGAGGTGTGTGATTGCAATGATTCCCGAGACAAAAAAAGAAGAACAAAGAAGTAGAAAGTAGATGAAACAGAGTATTATAAAATTGTGGTTGTTATATACTTGTTCAATAGTTCCTATCAAATAAATAAACTTATTAAGTAAAGTATAGTTGCTTATAAAATCTGGCCAGAACGAAAGACTATAATCTGGTGATAATTGGTGGTAAAAGGGGGGGAGCCCAAAATCTGAAATAATTCGGTGGTATCCAAACCTAAAGTCTAATCAGATTTAACACTAAATCTGACCAGATTTAGCTAAAATCTGGAAGGTAAAATCTGGAAAAAAATTTTTCTGGGGAAAATCATCTCTATTACAATTATCACCAGCATCTGCATTTAGAACTGTTCCTCAACAACATACACTACCACCGTTGAAGTCACCTCAATTGCAACTGGCTAAACATCGTGAACAAAGTACAAGTCAAACATTGAATGATGACGATGTACCAAACTCTCATACCACTGTAGATATACAAGAAGTTGATGAGGATGCTCTGGACGACAAATCCAACCTCAAGTCAGATCATATTGATACTCAATTAGTTGATGAATCACCTACCGCTGCATTAGATTTAGATACGAATCTTTCTACTGAAAAAGAAGAAGTACAAGTTAGTGGGAATTCACGGGATGATTCTCATCACAAGTCAGAGATACAACAGCCAAGTGATATGGATGCATCCCATGATGATATGGTTTTAGTAGCCTCAACTCCGACCAATGAGACAGTTGTATTGAGTCAACAGCGAGAAGATTTGTCTATACTATCACCTGCCGCCGCATCACAATTGGACACAACTTCCAAACCACTAGTAATACAAGATATTTGGGAACAGAGTCATGAACTTGGACCTAACCTCTCATCAATCTTCACAAAACTTCGAAAAGAGCACGGGACAACTTCCTTTTGTGTCATATGGAATGGCATGAGAGAGAAGTATACCAAGATTGATTATGTTAAATCTACAAAGCCAAACGATCCATTTCTCGTGCATCAAAAGGAGTTGAATGATGCAAAGAGCAAATTCGTATATCTTATGGATATAACTCATACGCAGATGAGAAAAGAAGGGAAAGGCCCTATTTCAGATGCCGAGGAGGAACTTTGGGGTCTCAACTCTATCCTTGGATTATTCATCCAATCATCGGTGAAGACTGTAATGATGATGGGCAGTTTCGGCTGAGGAAACTAAACGAGCTAAAGGGGGAGCTACGAGGTCAGTATCAACTACTCAAGGATTTGAATGATATCATCAATGGCCGAAGGAAGATTGGGATATCTAACCGCAAGGTAGAGGGAATTCTCAGACGAATCTGGGAGCAACTGTTTCCTTCATCTACTGACAGGAGTGTTGAACACGAGGTGGAAGAGGAGGAAGGTACAACTGGTAAGTTATATCTTGGGAATTGTTTCTTTTGGCTTCCTGGACGTTAGAATGAACCCCAGTTCCTCACCTTTTCTCATCTCTACCTTTCTTTAATACAGTAACACAGAAGAAGGATAAGATTGATATATCCAAGATGTTGGATGTGGCTGGATTCTTCTACAACCTTGCCGAATCTATGAAGATGAATGACAAGTCTTCACTTCTAAAAGAGATTGTAGAGCTTTCTGCTCTCATTATTCCATCACTTCAAGTGCACAACGACAACAAAGAAGATGCAAAAGGAGAAGGAACGAACTTCTTTATGGAATCATCTCTATCATCCATGTTCTCTTGTTCTCCGGGGCCAGTATTGGAGAAGTTACTCAACCTTGGCAGTACTACTGTCCGTGGTATCTGCCAGTCGCCGCCTCAAGATATATCAGACCGCAATGAAGAGTTTACAACCGAGGTGTCTGATACGGAAGAGTTTGACCATGTCTTATCATGGACCACCGAGAAGTCTAGTGCATATGCAGTCCTTTTAAAGTTGAAGCAAGATGGCGTTGATGACGCAACAATCTTGGCCATTGAAGCAATGATATGGCCGATGCACAAAGGCGAGTTCTTGCAGTGGTACGAGATACAAACACTCTTTGACGGAAGCTCAACTCTCAATCGTTTTGTTGATGCATATGGTAGTGAAGGGTTTAAGGCAGTCGAACAAGCGGCAGATGAGATACGACAGGCAATTGCCTCAAATGGCAAGCCAGAGGTAATTCAACAAGTAATCTACACTGCCATTGCATCAATTGACAAGAAATCACCTCTCGGAGCCCGTTATATTGAGCCAAAAGACAAATCTGCTTACAGAGATGGGTGTTACACTACTCTAAAGAACAAGAGAGACGCTGCAAGTACATCCAATAAGAAGAAGATTATCGTCACAGAGGATGAAGTAATCAATCAACTCAGCAATGAAGAAAAGGCAGAGCTTTTACCACCCGATAGCAAGACGTATCATCTATATAATAATGATGGGAGCATTGCTTGTACCCTTTACAAATACAACTACAACGGCAAGACTATCAAGATACTCGTCACACCATCTTGGCATTGTATCCGTGGAACCGGATCTAAATATACAATCAAACAGAGAATTAATAATGGACAATCGTTTATTACAATAATGAGATCGTTGACTAATGCCAAGATATCATCTTCTGCATCTTTACTCAAGCAATTAAAGATCTTCCATGCACAATTGATTGAGATGGAAGGATTTGGCAATCTAGAAAAGGGTACCGAGAACTGTACAGGATCTGTTTGGAAGGCGATACGTAATGCTTTGCCAAAAGACTTGTGTCGTGATCCAATCCGCGCTGGTGTCGTAGGATTAGGCAAGAAGATCAGTCCAGTGAATGATATTGATAGTCTCAAGGTAGTTTGTTTAGTAGCCGTATTGGGAGTTGACGACTTTACATCAATGATGAAGGTTGGATATGACATCGATTTTCATTGTACTGATTTCTCGGCCAGTCTATTGACTTTGGGTAGCTTTGTGGAACCAGACGTTCGTTTGAGAGTCGCGGCAGCATTGAAAGACGATAAAACCAACCAGTATTGTGCATTAAATTATGCTGATCTTCCCAAAGGATGGTTGGCTTATAAATCGTCTAGTGGCAAATATGCTATTCGAGCACCAGATGGGAAATGCTTTAGTGGAAAGGAAGAAGCTAAGCGATATGCATACCCTCAAGAAGCAGCACGAAAAGAAGCTCAGAAAGCAGCGCCTCGAAGAAAATATCAGACTTCCTCTATCATCCCATCATTCTGGAGTGGATTTGGTTTAGAACAATTGAAAGTACAGTTAAGATACCGAAATCTTCCTGTGAGTGGAAGGAAGGAAGTGCTTATTGGAAGATTGATCGATGATGATAAACAGTTGCCATTGCAGTCTCGTTCTATCCTGCTTCGATCGCATCGAACCTATAAGAAGGAAGCACCTAAGAAGACGAAGAAGAAGGCGAAGAAGAAGAAGAAGGTAAACTACAAATTCTCAGTTAAACAACTTGTTGTTGTGATTGGTGCCCCGAATCCTGTCCCGATGAAAATTACAAGTGTCAAGCCTTTGGGGGTAACGGTCAAAGACAAAGATTATGGCAGTATGGATTTCAAATTTAATGAGATTGAACCTTACAACAAGTAATGTTGATTTAAAATAATAGGCAATAGCATACAGCTTTCTACTGATATGAACATAGTGTACCTTAATTTATATGTCAACGTCTTTTCCTGTTGTTGTGAAGGGCACTCCAATTGAAGTGCCGTATTGTAGCTGAAAATGGGTCCTTTCTGTGCCCTATCCCTTCCATTAACCCTAAGGTACCTTCAAACCCTTCGATTGTGGCCGTGGTCTTAATTCAACTGATTGAGAAAAATGAAACAACGAAAGTAACATGTTGAATAATGGTGTGAGGGTCGGTTGAGGACGCCAAGTAGTAAAGATATATCGTACCCGCCCTCTCATATCATATATTGTAAAGCTTTCAGTAAAGGTATGGTGGTTTAATAAACTATTTGAGTGAGGACAAGTTAAACGAACACGACTTATGCACAAAAACTCTCCTCTCAACTTAACAACATAATATTATAACTAATAACTCTTATTAGTTTACTCCATTATAATATAATGCTTAGAGGAGGTCGTAGAAGTTCAACTTCTCCAATTCATAACAACATAAAACATAACAATAATAATAATATGGGCGGAGGATATAGATCTTCAACTCGATCAACAAGAAGTACCTCAAAAATAAATACCACTAACTCCCAACAACAAACACAATCAATGAATGGTAACAATAGAAGTGCAGCAGTTGACCGAGTATATCACTTTGATGAGGGTAATGCTAACAATAATAATACCTCTTCAAAAACTCGGGGCAACAACAAACCATCATCATCAAATAATAATAGAAATAGAAGCCGTACAAGTTCCACAGGGACAGAGGCAACAACCACCTCACACAGTTCCAATAATTCACGAACATCCAATTATGAAACAATAGATGCTTCCGGATTAACAACCTTGAAAAAAAAAATCCAATATACCACTGCCACCACCACCCGGCTTGAAAAATGTAGGTAATACATGTTACGCTAACGCCGCATTACAATGCCTGCTAAGTACGGCACTTCCACATGCCTTGTTAGATGAACGTAATGCACATATAATAAGACGACATTCCTTTAATCGCAAATTATTAGTTCATGGTAGTGGTTCGGGTAGTGTGAATGATGATGATCAATCCGAATCAGGTGAGGATAGTAGAAGTGCATTCGGGAGTTGTTTAAGTGGTATGACTGGTGGTTTTACAAATTATGAAGAGGAAGAAATGAATGAAGAGGATAGGGCAATATTGGCAAGGGCAATGAATGATACAGAAGGAGAAGAAGGTGGACCAATAATACGTACATCACCATCATCCAAATCAAGAAATAGAAAGCACGTACGAAAAAAGACATTAGACGATGATGAATGTACAGTCGGCACGATGCATTCCGATATGTATCATGTAATGTCGACACGTCAAAAACAAATATTAGAAACGAAGGAAAAAGAGGCAAGTGATGCTGATTTATTATGTGCATGGTTAACTACTGAATTAACACAGATAACACGAGAGTATACCACGCCTCCAATGGGATTACGTCAAGAGAAGCGTTATTTGACTAGGGGTGGATTAAACGGGAGTGGTAGGGGAATGGGAGGTAGTATTAGTCCAACAAACTTTATGAGTAGTATATTCGGTGGTACACCTTCTTTACCAACAAAACCAAATAAGAATAGAGTTGTCGATCCAGGAAGTATAACACGAAAGGTAAACAAAATATCACCATGTTTACGTCCCTATCAACAAGAGGATGCACATGAATTCTTCCGTTCGTTATTATCATCCTTGACGATGCATGGGCAGAATGCAAGATTATCAAGTTTATTCGATGGATTATTAGAATCATCAGTGACATGTCAAAAATGTTATAAAACATCATTAACACGTGATAGATATATGGATTTATCATTAGATATTGCTGATGAGGATATAACAACATTAGCAGAGGCATTTGAAAAGTTTACTAATGAAGAAACATTATGTCATGATAATATGGTAACATGTTCACGATGTAATGTTAAGCGTGTTGTAGTCAAGGGATTAAAATTGGCAACGGCGCCTACCATGTTGGTTATTAATTATAAACGATTTGCATATGATAATTATGGTCGATTGAATAGATTAAGTAAGCATGTTGCATTCCCGTTACGGTTGGAAATTGGTGAATATATGAGCAGGGCTAATAGGGGTAAGCCACCACCGTATACATTAGTGGCGGTATTGGTACATCGAGGACGGAGTTGTGATTGTGGACATTACTTTGCCTATGTCCGAAAGGGTAAGGATTGGTATTTGGCTAATGACGCCGAAGTGACCAAAGTTGATATTGATGAGGTGTTACGTTCACAGGCCTATGTACTTGTTTATGAAGTTGCGGGGATGAAGGAGAAGCATAATTTTGATTGTTATTCAAGGTATCATCCTGGATCGGCATTAGTTGAGGAAGATGACGAGGACGAATCATTAAGTAGAGAAGGGAGGGATGATTATCAAGGAGACGGCGCGGATGGTCAGACATGGGATTTCTCACCATTATCTCGAGTGTTGGAGGCATGTGATGCTGGCTTATGTGGATCAATTTCACATGTCATGGATACAGGCTCATCTGGTGGCATTAGTGCTACTAATACCCATGCAGATGGATCGGTATCATCACGAACGAGGAGTAAACATTCATTTGAGGACGATTCGCCCCAAAAGAAGAGCAGCAAGAAGGGCAAGTCACCCAAAACAAAGAATAAGAAGGGTATCAAATCCCATGTTGCCGAGGATGCTCTCGACAGTAAGCCCAAACATCCCTCTAAGGACAAATTGAATCAAAGTGAGAGGTTAACAACCGCATACTACAAACGTGGACGGAGTCACACGCCCAGCCGTCACAATAGAAATAGAGATCACCATGATCATCATCAGGTGAATAGACATAGACGAAGAGATTCCGCCGCTGACTTGTTTGATTCGGAACCATCAGATAATAGCTTTCGACGTGCCCAGAGTTTATCACGTCCAGGACGATGGGAACCTGCTGTTATGGGAGAGGCTAAAGGTGATAAGGTCAAGACGAAGAAGAAAACTGATTCTACTGGTGCCTCTGGTAGTAGCAGATCAAGTAAGCGCAGCAGTCAAAGGAAATCTGCATCATCAGGCAAGTCGAAGGATCGCAAGTCGTCGTCGTCTGGTAATAAAGCCTTACCTCCGCTACATGAGTCATGAAGTAACACGGAGTATTCGTGTTGAGTATCACAGTGCTAGCTAAGATTGACTATTTGCTTATAAAAGTTAGTCAACAGCACATAAGAAGATAAGTGATACCAATATATGTTACTATCAGTTTTATTTGGGGGGTACTCTCTCTCTCTCTTTACTATTTTACTCCTTACCTTATAGTCAAACTAAATCCCTAGGATGTAGATACATAGGCAGGGTAACCCTATCCCTCATCCCTCTCATAAATCAATAAATTATGGTCAACACTAGGTACTTATTATCGTATCACTAAACTAATATAACCACAAACATCACAAACAAGGGGACGATGGCAACAGATGAAAATGGCCAACAGGGACGAGTCATTAAAACATGGGCCCAACCGGTGGCAGGAGTTCGGCCGGCAGACGGTTCGTCTCAAGAGATGAACATTCTCTTCAGCAACTTACCAAAAGCAATTACAACTCAATTACAAAATCGTTTTGATAATCGACTCGGTGACCTATGTGAGCTGTATCTTCAGTTGGGCCAAATTCCAGAAGCTATATTTGCAGATCCGTGTACAGGTGCAACTCGTCGAGAAGATATATCAAGTGCGCGTAAGTGTTGTATTGTATTCTTGAAATTGAATGATAGTATATCTGATATCATGCCAAATAATATATGTATTAGCATGCAATGAAAGTGACATAGGTGAGTGATTATGGAATTACATATAAGTCCAGTATATAATGTATTCTAATTCGTGCAAAGGTATGTTTAGTGCTTTCTTTGGTGCTGATGAGGACAGTATAACTATGACAAAACGAAGGGGCATCACTGGAACACTGCATCGAGTATCTCTCA
>Ga0075437_13920_pt1 | contig 14699 bp, 11 predicted proteins | sample MintriMetagenome_FD_74266 | JGI IMG/M metagenome (GOLD analysis project Ga0075437, IMG submission 74266) | Marine eukaryotic communities from Monterey Bay, USA to study complex ecological interactions - Minidiscus trioculatus and... | ecosystem: Environmental > Aquatic > Marine > Unclassified...
TGGGTGAGCCTACCTCCACCACCTCCACCAACACTATTAGAAATGAAACAATTGCGGTCATGTGATGTTATCTTCTCACTTCAGCGACCTCTTTATAGTGAAGATGATTGGAAGTACCTACGAGATCTATGGGCAAGTCAACAGCAAGAGGGGGAGAAACAACTAAAAGTTATAGACAGAGAAGAAGAGAATACAAACTTTACATCACCAATTAAATCAGGACAAACAATGGATGGGAAAGGTAGAGGTCTCTTTGCTACACGAGATATTAAGAAGGGTGAAATGACCTACAATGGAAGATGGGGATATCATAATTTAATCAAGTTTCAAAATGGTCAATCATATCGTAAATTTGTTAATTCAATAGTTGATGATGGGATGGCATGTGATGTGATGTTATGGACATATCCATTGAACAATAATCTTATATTCCAAGCTGATGATAATTCATTGATGAATGATGTACGTATGTGTATATGAAGTGTGTACATCTTTGCAAATACAATCTTTTGTATCTCTCATCTAAACACATTTATCTCTTTTTACTATTACTAGGGTGGTAAAAATTTAACAAACACTGGGGGTAATGAGGTATGCCAAAAAGGACAGCATTGTGGAACATATGATGAGTTTGCAACACGTGATATAAAGGCTGGAGAGGAGGTGCTCTGCAAGTATTCTACGTTCTATCCAGACTATCCTGGTAAAGAATGGGATAAGTTTGGTCTATAAGAGGAGTCTTATGTAAATGAATTTCTCATATAGTTTCTCCCTTTTTAGTACAGTATCAAAAGTATAAAAGGAGCCCTATCATGGCCCTATTGTACCCTAATAATATAGACAATCTTTCTCTAGACGAAATAATGGCACATCCTCTACTCCACAAACCTCGTAATACAATCCAAAACGATCTCATCTCATCTCTAAATTCATCCAATTAGTACCCGTTGCTAATACTGATAATACAGCAAATTGAAGTGTGATAAAATTAGAGTAAATTTCAATATGTACAAGGCGGAGCTAAGCGGTATCTGGTCTAACTTAGTCAACTCTCTCAGCTATCCCTTGATTCTGAGAGATAGAGCTTGGCCAACTATACATGCGTTCACTTTCAAATGTTGAAAAATATTATGTTGCCGCCGAGATATCAACATGGCCCCCTCGTCAGCATTGCCGATTTTGCTTCAAAACAAGGCGGATTCACGTTTGACGCCATATTTTGGGCTATAGTGGTCCGTTTGACACCATTCTGAGTATGCAGTCCTGCTCTACTGTGTCTGAACTGCATATTGACCACTCACACTTGCTCTAGATGCTCAGGATCATGTTGAAATATTGCCTTGAAAAAGTTGTCTCTCTTCGTATTTTTTACATTTTTTTTCGGCAAAAGATGCATCGTGCATACCAATCACCCCCAATTGACCTCCAGACTATGTATTTAAGGTTCTAATGGGGCTAGGATAGACATAGTAGAGTATACTAGACATCAAACATATACTATAGACACTTATCATACCCCTATACTTGCTCCATGTTGTCCCAATGGAAACATGCAAGTTTCCTCATTTCACTCTCGGTCAAGTCATCTTCGTCAATCATTTGCATACGTTTCCCGACTAACTCACTAATAAAACTATCAGGCACATCCTTATTATCAACAAATCTAGGTCTGAATGCATTCTGAAACATCCTAGTGTAATGAGAGATGGCATGTTCCTGGTCTCTTTTCAACTTCATAGTATTGACGACTTTCAAAACAATGTTCGCAACATCAAGAGTTGTGATGTTGGTAATACGAACCTCAGTACGCATATCGTCACATAAACGCCAAAGCCATGTTGCAGTTGGGTTACTTAATGATGCTACTGATTCTTCTGGTGATGCAGCTTGCACGGCGGGTGTAGAGGTAGAAGGTGATGCAGTCTCTAGTTGAGGAGAGGTCTCAACCTCGGGAATGGATGCCGCCGGTACTGGAGGATTCTCCAAATGTTTTACCCGTCTTCCTGCATACACCAGTGTTCTTCTCCCGTAAGAATCTTAATCCCTTTTCATAGTTTTTAAACCATCTGTATTGTTGTGCAACAGAACATTGACTACGCTTGGATGTTGTTTTCTGTGCCCTAACGGCTTTTGGTTTAAGTCTACCCTTTGCCTTCTTTTTAAATGTTCGGTGTATATAATTCTGTGCTGATGCAGACGGTTGCAATTCTTGTAGATTCCATGCAATATCAGTTTTTGATAATCCAGTATTAGCCCGATCATGACGTATAGTGTGTTGGACGAGAAACTCTGCATTTTGATCGCTAACGTTTGACGGTCTACCCATACCTCTATCGAATGTATGTACGACGTTTACTTGGATCGGGATGAGTATACTTCTCAAATGTACTAACAAAACTGAGCGGTAATTTATGCTTAACAGTAACGGGTGCTTCTTTTTTGATAATCGTTCATCTTTTGGCAGTACTCAAATAATCCTCCACACATGCTATAAATTCGGGATTGTTTTGATGGTATCTATCACACGATGTCAAAAACTAAGTAGCTGCAACATGGTTTTGGACTCTACTCATCAAGGGCTTTCCAATGATGTATCAACCAACCTTCAACTACTTCTAGATCTTCAGAAGCAACTTCTATAGGATCCTGACCCTACGTGTAGCCTAAATCATTAAATATTAGAAGAGCTTAGAGAGCAAATGCAATTTTAAAGGATACCGCTGAAGAAGAAGAATCACGTCATGCTCGTCTCCACTCCGTCTACTACTACAACAACTACAAAGAAGCCAGCCTACAAGCGTGTAATAATATTCAAGTATGATCCCCTTTACTGTTCTATTTATTATGGTGGCGGCTAATAGAAATGAGGTAGCCGATGCATTTAATGTTCAAGGTTATCCTCATCCTTATCGGTCATTGGTGTCGACAAAATATTCAACAATAGAATCTACTACGAATGATGAAACTGCAATTGATAATAATAATATTGATGACACTTATTGGAGTGAATCAATATCATCTCCAATGAAAGATTCGGGTATTGGTAGTTACATGGAATCAATTGGTATGAGAGGAAGAAGTAGTAAACAGCAACAACAATCTCCCCGTCCAATAGCACAGAGAACTAGATATCAAGCCCTATTGGCCTTAATAGCAATCATTACTGCATCCGACAATGGTCTTGAATTTCAATCGATGCCAGTAGCAGAAACACTTTTATCATTGATAGTTAGTATTGTGATTGTCAGCGGATTTACAGATGCATTAGAGCGTATGACATCTCAAGATGTTCCATTATATAGTATCAACGGAGAACGATATGATCAGAATACATTTATAGGAAGATTCTGCAAAATGTTACTTGCATGTGATCCTAGACTACTACTTTATACAGAATTAGAAATAGAACAATACAGAGCAATGGCATACGATGGTTGGGAAGATATATTGAGTCAAAATGGTAGCACTATTGAAACAAATAGATTACTATGGGAAAGTAAACGAAAAGCAGACTCGGCATTACAGACTGATACAAATGAGTGGATACCACGTCCATTTCGAATGAGCGGTTACTTGCCATTCAATGGACCGATTTGCATTGCAATGGTTGCAAGTACTTCTACTCTCCCTTTACTAATTTGGAGTTTCTTCAATCAATCACAAAATGCACTTATAAATCATTTCAATGGCCCCAAATCTGTCAAAGATGACGCAAACGACCAAATAGATGATGGAAGCCAGCTGATGAAAAGCTATTCTGTGGCTGTCATATCAGCCTTGTCAGTCGCATTTGGCTTGTCTATATATGTACAAACAAACTACTCTGGAGAAGAAGCTACACAACTTTTAAGATTTGTGTCATTTCCATCGGCAGTTATAGCATCATCACTCAATTGTTTCATAGTGAGGCAACCTGAAATTGAAGTAGGAGTACCACTTTTGAATTCTAAGATGGAGAATGTACTGCCCGGAGAAACGTCTTCGTTGGCCGCAAAAAGTGGTGTACTGATCACGACAGCGACAAGAGCGGTGCTTCAAACACCGACTTACTTTATACCTCCTCTGTTGCTTGAGACTATCACACCACTCAAGTCTTTCATGGCAGAGAATCCAATTATGATCGTACCAATAACAACGTTTCTTCTACTGATTAGCTTCGGTATTGGATTGCCCTGTACAGTAGGGTTGTTTCCACAAATATCAAGAATCAAGACTGAGGATGTCGAGGAAAAGTATCAAGGTCTCGGTTATGACGAGCTTTACTACAACAAGGGTCTATAGAATATACAAACAGATAAATATAGAAATGGAGAAACACTTCAACAGTGATTTGGTATCTTTAAGGATACACAGAACTAGCTTATGTTAGCTCCACTTATATATATATATATATCTAAGTTTGACTCAACTTATCTCTTCATACAACAAGCTCTACACAATACATATCTTTACAACACATACTGTACATCGTCAAACAAAAGAAATGTTATCATTCCTCTATTCTTTCTTTTCTTCAACTTTATCATCATCCTCCTTCTCTTCGGGAGGATACCAAGCGGATAACAAAGCAGTCCAAACAACACTAGTCAACAGTACCACATTGAGTTGATGCCTAACTGGTACAAATTGGAAGTTTAACAACTGCACAGGGATCCAGAAACTCCACTGAGCCACCTGTGTATCCCACAATACATTTGCAATACGATCATAAGTCTGTTGAAAGTTCATACCGTTCATTATTCCCATGGCACCATGATATAAACTATTCGATATCCAAGACCAATACACAAATTGCTCCATTACAGTTTTGAACACTAACAGATAAGCGTTTCAAAGTTTGTAATGATGAAGAGAGATGATAGTAGCTTCTGTTGCTCAGCATGTTTCCGCTGTTCATATTTTGACGATATCTTACTTTTATTATTTATTAGAAATGCATCCATAATCTGATTTGTATGAGACGGTAGTGTTGACGACATACTGCTGTTTGTGGAACTTATGTATGAAGAGGAGGATACACCTCTCCTCTTTGTTGAAGTCGGTGCGGCATTACCACTACTACCATTCATTTGTCTAGATGATACTCTCACCGGCATTATAAAGAGTATATTATAGATTTATATTATAAACAACAAACTACAACCAAGTAGCAAATAAATGACCAAACGATGGGGGAGAGTGAATAAAAAGGATACCAACTTATGTCCGACGAACTTTTCCGTTTGAGAGTACAATTTGACTGTACTTGGCCGTTCATATCATCTCATCTTACCCCTCTTGATTGTCACCATAGATGCTTTGGTTCATGGAGTGGTCGTATAATCGCTTGATAGAACTGCTATATACTCTCATCATATTATCGTATCGTAGTTATCATATATTTTCAATTTTCATATCCACACACATAAGTATATAAAACAACGATGAAGTATTGGACTCTCTTTGCAATCTCCTTTGCATATAACATTCAGCTGACGACAGTAGTAGATGCATCACCAACCAAGAATATCAATACAAACAAAGGATACTACAGGCTAGAAAAGCGAGATAGAAAAGTACATAAGATATCAGATCTCAATGCAAAAGATATTGCAAATCTACGACAATGGGATGAAGATGAATATAATGCAATAATGAGTACAATGTCAGGAGGGACTAACAACTTACGACATCGTCAACTTCAGAATGGTAACAATAACGATCCGTATCAGCAGAAACCACAGTATACTAGTACACAAACAGTCACAACAGGTTGGCAGAAAGCGGCATTGATATCATGTGGACTTGTTTTCTTTGGGTTGCTCTTCTATGTCATATCACTGAGAAATGAGTTAGCACATTTGAATCAATATATTCCACTTGGTTATAAACTGTTTCCTGATAATGCCGAAGAAGAGGAGAGGCCAGCAGCGACTGGAGTTGAAATGTTTTAGTGTATAAGCTTTGTTCGCTGTATCGATAGCTAGATGTAATATAAGAAAATCTGTATTGTATAAGAAGATATATAAGTATCTGTACATCATCTGCTACACATATTTAAGTTTCTATTACAAAGTCACACACTGTTGATGGAAGTCCTCTTTAGCTAAGTGGAGGCAAATCTAAAGCCATAGTGCTCTTCCTGGCAGTTGCTTTGTATGCTTCGGTCGTACCACTTTTTCTTCTGTACACATGTCTTACACTAGCACCTAAATTCTGTTGTTGCCTTAGTTGTCTACTGCGATTAAGCTTAACAGGCTTGAAGGATGCATTAAGATCATTCTGTTGATGACGATTTGGACCTCTGTTCATAGACGGCGCTGCACTACCTGAAGTGATGCTTCCATTGACACTGTCACTTCCAAATCTGTTCAGTGTAGTTTGCATGAGATTGTCAAACTGCTCTTCTCGCTGTACTTGCTGCATCTGTGAGGCTAGATTACCAGGCCCTTCTTGCGGCGAGACTTTAAACTGCTCGGCAAGCAAACGACGATGTTCAATCTCTGACATTGTCTGACTAGCACTTGGATTTGGCATGCTTTTATTCATTTGCTTAGGTCTTGGAGGCATACCAGAAGAAGATGGGCTTGTATTGTTCACGGGCATTGATCTTGAGTACGAAGTACGAGATGTTGCGCTCCTTTCTGATACATCGAGATAATTCTTTCCTCCTTTCAATATCCCAGCAGGAACAGGAGACTGTTCTTGTTCTGTTGATCGCTCTGATATATCCTCTAGACCTGGTTGTCTGTTGTTTTTCTTTGATATTGGTTGAAGCTTGGCAGGTCTGAATGATGCGTTGTTATTACCCTGACGCAAGTTTCGCATCATTGACTCTCTGGTTGTCGATCTCTGGTGTTGTTGAGGTGCACCGTTCATCATCATCGACCTTGCTACTCCATTTCCTGCATCTCTTGCCATATCAACTCGTGATTGTGGCATGCTACGATTCATCTGAGATCGAGGTGCGCTTGAACTCGGCAGTGAAGAAGGGTGGAACGATGGAACGTTACGACTCAGTCTGAGGTTTCTCTTTGTTTCTTCCTTCTTTTCCCTCGAAATTCTCAGCCTCTCTGAAGCGGTCAGACGTTTTGGAGGAGCAGCAGGTTGTGAGTATGGATCAGAGTCACCAAGTGGTGAAATAGGACGAGGTCTATTTCCTCCTTGACAAGTACGTTCATGAGCCAAGCATATGTTATAATCATCAAACACCGCATCACACCCAACATCACATTTCCACTTCTTCGTGCTAACGTTAGATTTGGCACTTCGTTCAGAACGATCAAGATCATTTGTATCATCATTCTTATCGCCCCAATACATTTCCACTTCTTCATTCGGTGCATCCTCATCGACCTCATATGGCTTTGGCTTTCTCACTGGAACTGAGGTTGCAGCTTGTGGAGCCGCTCTTCCCCTCGAGGTGCGTTTGGCACCATTCTTTATACCATTGTGTGGGTGTGATGAGGCCATTCTAGTCACAGAAGTGGGTGAAGTTTTCTGTTGCATCATTCCTTTCAGATCATGGATCTCAGTTGTAAGAGAACCGACAAGTGATGCCAGCGAACGAATCTCCTTTTCCATTCGTTTGTACCGATGATCTTCGCTGGATAAGCTTTTGTTTGAATTTGAGCTTGTTTTAGACTTGTACTGATAAGTGACACCATTTGGAGAAACATGTGACACTTCTTCACTTGGTTCAATATCAACTGTATTCCTTGTTGGGATATTGGCTGGTGGTGGTGGAACGTATGAAACTTCTTCACTAGCTTCAACTTCAACCCTACTTGTTGGCACTGTATTATTTGGTACATATGATGCTTCTTCACTTGCTTCTACTTCTACTTTCAATGGCATCGTATCGTTCTGTTTGACCTCATCTTCTTCTTTGGGAGTAATCTGATTCTCTCTCCAAAGGCGTAATGGCACCGGCAAAACAGTTGGTTCCTTGAGATTCCTTCGTGTGCAACACACAATCAAGTGAGTCAAAAGGACAAACTCAATCTCATTTAACTTTCCCGCATCAGGATTTAGTACAACAACATCCCATAACTTTCCGATTGTATCTCGATTCAGGCCACTTTTTTCAAATAAGGCTAAAGCTGCCTCAACATAGACATACTGCTCGGCATGGTCGCCAACAACTTCGGTTACACAATGTCGAGAGAAGGTTCCCTGATACGTTAAGTACTCGCCCTGGGACATGAAGTACTCATTCTCGGCACCATCATAGGCAACCACTGCTTCGTCTTGCATTGCTTGTGCCCCGACTGACATAATCGGAGGAAATGCAGAAGATCGTCGTCTCATAGCTTCATCACTACTAGCAGAGTTTGCGATGGCAGAGCCGGCTCCAATTGAGCTCATACGCTTCATGGCCCTTGTCCATATAATCTTTTCATTCTCATCACCAAGGGACGACCGTCGTCGTCGTACCTTGTTATTGTATTCTTGATCTTTCTCCTTTTGACTCTGTGGAGGTGCATTCTCGGAAGGAATATTGACCTTATCTGCATTATCTTCCACCACAGATGCAAGTGCCCCCGTAATAGATCGCGATACTGACGACTTGGGATCAACACTATCAGGATCAGTCGCCCTGCGCGCCTGATGTGATCTCTCGTTGATTGTGCTATTCCTCCTCATCTTTTCTTCACCCGCGACAGAGTTTCGTAGCTTCGTTGAGCTCCGAAGAGCACCACTAACCCTCTTCTTGGGAGGTTCGTCCTCCTTTGTTCCTTCATTTATCATGCCGTTTTGCTTTTTATTAGATACTTGAGGGGTGGTAGTGGCCTCGCTATCAGAAGGCACTACCGTCGTAGGGGGCACACCCTCGCCAAAATCTGGGGGTAGCATTGCATCCTCATCGGGCAACGGTATTAAAACACCACTAACCCCAGCAAAATACGCCGGGCTCATATCCACTTCCTCGTCAACTCTCAACATTTCATCCTTTGCCGTTATCCTATTCTGAAATAGCTGTATTAACCTTACACTTGCATAGAATTGTCCAAAAGTCATGGCCGGCGGCGGTGCCGTACCAGGGGGGTATGGTGCAGCAGGTAACACTGACATATTCCATATCATACGCAATCGATCAGATGGTATACCACTTGTTATAAATAATTTAGCGGCAGCTCCCGGTGATATGATATCGGTAGTAATATTTGGCGAGTTATGACTTCTTGCATAGGAACATAACTTTTCATAATATTCCTTCTCGTGGGGTAATGGATGATAGTTGAATTTGAATATTGGTTGTTGCTGTTGATCATCTTGAAGTTGAGATTGTTGTTCATCAATCTCATTTGGCAATTCAACTTGATCTTCCCCGTCCTCTAAATCTACATCCCAGGAGACTCGTTTCTCCTGATTATTATCTTCCTTCTTTGTCTCTTCCTTAGCCTCCATTTCTTCTACAACAACATTCTCCTTCTTGGGCAATTCAGGCGAAACATCAATACCAGCAGATGATTCTATTTCATTCTTCATAGCTTGTTCCAAGGATGGTGAGGATTCATCCGAAGCTCTTCGGTTCGTACCCTTTTTAGATTTTGGGACATAAAACTTATTCATAACATGTGCCGCAACTCCGTCAGTTTCCGGAGTTGGAGGAATAACACTATCAGGGGAAATAGTTGTAGATTCTTCTTCTTTTACATCAGATGTTTCCTCATTTTGGGATGTATTTTCTTCTACAATAATAGCTTCGGAGTTATTTAAGTCAACACTCCCTCGATGCGATGGCTCTACTATTACCGACTGTAAATATGAATGTATAATATAAGATCACGGTATGAATGCGGTTTAGTTGAGTTACTCCGTATCAATATAAGTAGAAAGTATAAAGATAAATATTGACATTGCAATAAAAACTTACCCCTCCCAAGTCACTTGCATCTGCTAAATCGGATCCTTCTACATTATTATCTACTAGTTGATCTTCATCATCTAAAGTTTTTGATGTCATCCGTCCTGCTGCTATATCTGGAGAGTCGCTCATCCGATATACAAAACAATACAAAACCAGGTTCTTTTATGTCTGATGAGAATGACTATATCAAAGTATTTGATTTCTATTGCTCAAATCCGCCCTACCACTACTGCGGCAAGGTCTACACTACCGTATAATGTGTTGCCTGCCCTCGGCTGTATAATTGCAATAGAGGCCTCTTCAGAGAGAGGTACTATTGAATAATATAAGGCTTGCCTATTATGAATTATGAGAGTTGATTTGCATGCAAAACTTTTAAGATACCCAAGGATACCCCAGAGATGGGGGAATGAAGAGAGGAGAGTGATATCATCAGAGAGGCATGCCATACAGTTGATATGGATAAAGGATGTAAAGCTAGTTCAAAGACTTTATTGAAAGGAACAGTGTTTTAAGTTAACTCTATCCTCCCCTCTAAACAATCTATCCTCTAAGCAAAACAAGCAAGCATCTATCTAGTCTATTCTCAAAATTCATACACATTCAACATTCAAACAATCTATCTTCGTGCAAAAGGTGGTGGAGGGTTCTCACCGGGGACAGCTGCCATTGATGCCCTTCTCCTCCTGGGTCTTTGTCTTGACCTAGAAGAGCTGCCACCACTTTGGGCACTCTGTCCCGACCTTTCACTAGCATTATTACTTACAGAGGCAGCGGCGGCAGCTGCGGCGGTAGGGTCCTGCCTCAACAAGAACTCATGTGCTTCTTGACCAATAAATTCAATACTCTCTACGACTGTATTAAAACTCTCACAGTCTTGGCACTGTACACCCAAGAAGTGCCAACTACGGTTTGGCTGGACCTTCTCACAATCATTACACTTGATAGTTACCACCTTGCATAGCTCGGGTGGGACGGGCTGGAGTGCAATACCCATTGCCATTGCATCCCATGTCGGTTTCATACGCTCATGTGTCTCGGCAGTTTTCTTACACATAGGACACCGAGAGTCATGACTTGCCAACTCACGGAAGCAATGCCAGTGTATAGCATGACCACATGGCAATTCATGACTTGCATCACGACTTGAGAAGAGATCTTCCTGGCATACTGGACAGTTACTCATATACTTGCCCACCTTGCAGTTATGCCCAGCGAATAGTTGCTTGTCGATACACATTCCACAATCTTGGCAGTGACGAAAGTTCTCACCCCCGCCGACGCGGCAGAAACCGCAGTCAGGACAGTGATAAGGACGTTCCTCGTTGGACATCCACAGGTTGCAAATGGCACAGTGATACTCGCCAAGTTGGATGTGGCAGTTGATGCATTTGTTACTGCGCATTTAAATAGACGAGGAAAGTAAATTGTCGGAAGAATAAGTGAGTATTATCAAGGTTCAACCAGTCAAAGAGTAAGTTGCAAAAAAGGTGCATAAGATATGCAACAAGATAATGTCGACAAAAACTAAACTCACGTCTTGCTACTCTGCTTAGTAAAGCACTCCCGACAAATAATCTCCTTAATAGCAAATCTATCAACATTATGATGTTCCGGTGGTGCCAAACTAGCCTCGAACGATGAAGGTAACGTAGCACGTCGGGGAATACCCTTTTCCTTATTATCTCCCCCTCCCATTTCCATCATATCTGGTTTATTCACCAACATGGGTGGTAATATTGGACAATCATCATGACAGATACGACAACCAAACGTGGCACCACAGCATGGACTAACGATATGACAATTCCGTTCATAATGTGTACATGGTGGTGCTGTTTCAATAGCACGTTTATTCAATTGCATCGTACGTAATTTATCCTTCATCTTTTTATTATTCATCTTTGGATCTTGTGCCGCAACGGCAGGGACTTTGGTACATGTCGCATTATATGGGTGTTTGGCTGTATAATGCTCAGTGGTAGTATCTGTATGTGCACGTGCGATCGCCGCGGCAGCCTGGGGATCATGATTGGGCACTTCAATAAGTTCATCAGGGTCTTCCTTTTGATTATTATTCTCACCATGGAAGGCACGCCATGCGGCAACTGCCGCCGCGGCTGGTGTATTATTATTATCCCCCATTGTTACTGACATGTCTAAACAATCTTCTTCGTCGTCATCTTTATAATTATCAATTCCCCCACTTCCATAGGCAAAATCATCAGTAGTACTCATATCCAAGGGTCCTTCATTACTTCTAAAACTATTTCGTAAACTTTCCCTTAAACTATCTGCACTCTCTGGTTCAGCATTATTACCATTAGTAGTACCATCAGTAGTATCATTATCAAATGAACTAGAACGTCTAATACTCTCCCGATGTTCTTTAGCCGCAGCGGCAGCCTTGGCTTGTAGGTATGGATTGGTACCATCCATGGTACTCCTACGACGTCCATCCATTAAATATTGAATAGAACGTCGTTTTTCTAATTGGGATAATCGACCATCCTTCATAATTTCTTTAATTTGCGTACGGCATGATGCCTGTTCTATATCTGACATTGATGTACGTCGGATCGGCCCTCCCCCTCCTCCCCCGGAAGTGTCTGTTGTTTGGAGGGATGAGTTTGAGGAGGGTGCATTATTCGGTGATGAGGATGATCGGATGGTATGCTCGGATGCTGATCGTAGCTGTTGAGAGTCTAAAGGTTCAATGGGTGGTCTAAATAATGGATCTGATCTTTGTCTACCACCACTTGAAGAGGAGATAGAACTAACATTTCGTGATAAGGTTTGCCGGGCTGAAGTGCTGGGGGAATCTATTGACATTGGTAAACTATCGACTGTTGACCGGCGACGTTGCGTTTGACTATCGCCACTGGCTCTGCGCGATGACGATGATCGACGTCGTACATATTGTTGGCCTTGTTGAGCAGCCCGTCCTGGACGTGGTGAGGATGGCGGATCAAAATCCATATTATTGTTTTGTTGTTCGAGTTGGAGAGAAGGGCGGCGAAGTGGGGATGTTGTTGCAATAGGCCTGGATAAATTATGTACAGTCGCCGTAGATGTACTATCTTTTGGTATTGATGTTCGTCTTTTAATAATACTAGATCGTGATCTAATACGGAATGATCGACGTAAAGGTGTGTTAGTTTGGATGACCATTGCAATACAATATTAATACCATATCATTCCCACTTCTTCTACCACAAGGTTATGAAGTGTATATAATACTCACCAACTCACACAAGACAATTCCTGACTTGCCTATTTGATATGAACGGTATTGTTGTTTTGAAATATTGAATTTATGGCAGTAGCAAACACATTCAGTGAGTGGGTGAGTGTATGCGGGCTCATCTTACATTTTAGAGCAAAATGACCAGGATACTGGACGAAAGAACTTCAGGGGAAGGCTCAGCAGGCAGTGGATTGAGCTCATCTGCTATCGTGCCCACAAAATGAGTTGAGTGGTGAGCTAGATCTTAATGGGCTTTTGGGGGGGGAGGTTTGTTGTGGCCATATCATAGGCGGATTTGAATATCATAGGCGGATTTGAGAGAGGGATGTTCTGCTATGGGACACTGATGAGCTTTTGTCGGTTCCCGCTACCCCCGACCAGAAGTTAAACCTTATATACCTCTATGAATAATAACTAAGTTACTCTTAATCTTAGGTTACTCTTACTCTTACCTATGGCAATAATATCATTTTGCTTTGACTTTGACTCTGCTCTGTATAATGAACACAAACATTACTTGTTCTTCACTTCTCTTTTCTGAAACTTACATTGGTACCTCATAGATGGACATGATGTCTCGTGTTGCAATGTGTTTTCCATTGCTAGTATCAAGGCCAGCTTGTTTAAATAGCTCGTTGTACTCAATCAAGCTCCTCTCTTTAGCTCCAAACTTATTAGCTGCAATCATATTGATACTCATCATCAATCTACTCAATTCCATACTATCCGCGGCATTTGGTAGATCAGTGATGTGTTCAAAGATCACAACAGAGGATCCAGCTTTGGCTACTTTCTTGTTCTTCAAGATTTCAATACATTCTTTATCAGGCCAATCATGTAGAATAAATTTCATCATGAACACATCACATTCACCTAACTCTTTAGGTAGAGACTTGAAAAAGTTACCACCGACTGTTTTGGACGATTTGAGACTCCTTCCTCTTGTAAATATGCCTCAGCACGTTTGGTTACCGATTTTTGATCAAAAACTATTCCTGAAGTATCAGGATAATGTTGAAGAACATGTGTCATTAATGTCCCTAGACCACCGCCTACATCACAAACAACAGCATCATCCTTGGCAGGTTTCCAGTCACTAAGAATTGCTCCAGCATTTGAATCAAAGATCAATAAGCACTAGATGTGCAACGAGGTGTTTATGGGATCCAAAATAGAAGATAGGCTTGCAGCATGTCTCACGCTTTACAAATTTTGAGGAAAATATGTTTTGATTGATTTTGTTGCTTCTAGAGCGTCGATGGACACAAATAGCACCACTACGAAATCGTCATGACTAGCTGCATTCAATGATGCCCTTATTGCAAAGTGAAACTCATTATTTGACAAGTTTTTGACCAAAGACCTAATCAAGAGTGGGAGTGACTCATTCTTATCACTAACAAAAAGAATTGTTGAGAAAGTTTTTGACCCCAAGAAAATTCATTTTTCTAGGAGGAACTACCCTAGTGGCAAGAATAATTGGAGTCGGGAAATAATTGGAGTCGGGAAATAATTGTTAGTAATTTGTGTGTAAAAAGCAAAATTGATTTTTTGCAAAGCAGAATTTTTAATGGAGGAGTCGACTCCAATTATTCAATA
>Ga0075437_14551_pt1 | contig 14680 bp, 12 predicted proteins | sample MintriMetagenome_FD_74266 | JGI IMG/M metagenome (GOLD analysis project Ga0075437, IMG submission 74266) | Marine eukaryotic communities from Monterey Bay, USA to study complex ecological interactions - Minidiscus trioculatus and... | ecosystem: Environmental > Aquatic > Marine > Unclassified...
AAAAAGAAGCAGAGATGGCAAGAGTAGGATGAAGGATCAAACACGTGCAATGAGCAGTAGCAAGATAACGGATATGTCAAGGAGTGATTCTGAAAGCAGTCTAAAGAGACAAGAAGACGAAGTCAAGGTTACAAAAACAGCAGTAACAAAGATCTGTAATGCAATGAGTGATATCCAGGGTGATAAGGATGCCTTCAAGTCATTACTAGAACACTTTCCTCAATACAATGGAAGTGTCCCACGTTGTGAATCGGGCCCACCGAACGTTCTTACCGTCCTCGTGTTGCAAGACTACTCTGATACAGACCAGGATCGTTTGGCACAGAGCATCGAGCAGCTATTAGCCAGACACCTTGAAGACCTTGAGAAGGCAGACATTAGACGAGTGTCTTTCATTGTATCCAAGGATGGCAAGGCTGATAATAACCAACATGCACTACCATCAGTGTTTACGTTTAGAGAAACTGACGCCTTCAAGGAAGATCACCTTTACAGAGACATTGAACCTACTGTCTCTTACCAATTGGAGATGCTACGCCTTGCAAAGAACTTTAGCTTGAGCTGCTTGGGTGATCACCTGTCGCCTTCAGGTCAGATCTATCTCTACAAGGCCACTCCAAAAGCATCAGCGTTAGCCCAAGACAAGAAGGCGAATAAAGGCCCTCGAATCTTTGCCCGTGCAGTCAGCTTCATCAATGACTTCTCTGCCGGAAGTTTTGAGCAACTCCTTATTGAAGCATTCAATGCACTCGAAGCCATCAAGACATCTGTTCCTCCAGGAGACAACCATCTATTCATTAACATTGTCAGTGCACACAAGAGCACAGTTATTGATCCTGTTGCTGTCGAGCAAGTGGTTGCATCTATTCTTAAGCGCCATTCTGAACGTACAAAGCGTCTTGGTATTGCCGAGGTTGAAGCCAAGGCCGTGTGTAAGCTAGCGAACGATGATGACTCACATCCAATCTCACTACGATTGGTTGCCAGTAATCCTACAGGATATGTTCAAGTAATGAATACCTATGTCGAGGCTTCCGATGAGTCCGGATCAAAGCGTTCAAAGCGTGTATTCAAGTCAATTGGTGGAACAAAGGCCAATATGGCAGGAAGTGGTGACAGTTCATGGGAAGGATTGGATATCACCACACCCTATCCTCTGACTCGTCCTTTTGATGCGCAACGTAAGGCTGCCTTGAGATCATCCGATACACTTTACTGCTATGATTTGCCTGCTTTGTTTGAAGCATCAGTTGAGAAACAGTGGGCAAGTGTATCGGCATCTGGCACTCAACCCACAATGGTGATGTTCACAACTGAACTTATCGTTAGAAACAAGTCAGGAGGGTCATGGACGATGCAAGACTACATGAATGGCGACCTTGAGCTAGTTGAAACACAAAGGAAGGCTGGAAAGAATGATGTTGGTATGGTTGCTTGGTTAATGACTTTGAAAACCGTCGAATGTCCCACTGTAAGTTGTCTACATGTCCCTGATTCATCCCTCGTTGTTTCAGTTGTTCTCATACTTCTTTAATCATTTATTCTATTCTCATCTCTAGGGTCGACAAGTTATTTTGATTGCTAATGATATTACCCACAAGGCTGGAAGTTTTGGAACTAGAGAAGATGTCGTGTTTAAACTTGCATCAGAGTTTGCACGCAAAAGGAGGATACCTCGACTCTACATGGCTGCCAACTCTGGTGCTAGAATTGGCCTAGCCGAGGGAATCAAGAAGATATTCAAGGTTGCCTTCAAGGACCCTTCCAACCCAGAGAGTGGCTTTGACTTCCTTTACGTAAACAAGTCTGATTATGAACGTCTTGGTGTATCGAGGAAGGAACTTATTGCAGAGCCTGCTTCTGTTAATGGAGAAGCCGTCTTCAAGATTACAGATATCATTGGAGCAGAGCCAGATTTGGGTGTTGAGAACTTGAAGGGTTCAGGTTTAATTGCCGGCGAAACAAGTTCAGCTTATGATGATATCTTCACCTTGACTATTGTTCTCGGAAGGACTGTTGGTATTGGAGCATATCTCGTACGTCTTGGTCAACGAACCATTCAGAAGAATTCCAACTCTCCCATCATTCTCACCGGCTACCAGGCATTGAATAAATTGATGGGAGTTGATGTCTACTCAACAAATGATCAGCTAGGAGGACCTGGTATCATGTACTCTAATGGTATATCACATCTTGCCGAGAATGATCACCTCTCAGCTGTAACATCTGCTATTCACTGGCTCTCGTATGTACCCACTGTTCGTGGAGGACTTCTTCCCATAACGGACATTACGGGTGTTGATGAGATTGAAAGACCAATCACATTCGTTCCACAGGCTGGCGTGCCGTATGATCCAAGATTTCTCCTTACCGGTCGTGAAGATGACAATGGTGATTGGCACGGTGGCTTCTTCGATAAGGGAAGTTTCACAGAGACTCTTGCAGGTTGGGCCAAGACTGTCGTTGTCGGTCGAGCCCGTCTAGGAGGAATTCCAATGGGTGTTATCGCTACAGAGAATCGTACAGCCGAAGCAATCAAGCCTGCTGATCCTGCCGACCTTAGAGCCTCCGAGGCTGTTATCCAAGAAGCGGGTTGTGTTTGGTTCCCCAACAGTGCCTACAAAACGGCACAAGCTATTAATGACTTCCGTACCGAAGATCTCCCTCTTATCATCTTTGCCAACTGGAGAGGATTCAGTGGTGGACAGCGTGATATGTTTGATGAGGTGCTCAAGTATGGATCTCTCATCGTGGATGCGTTTGTTAAATTCCAGCAACCCGTATTTGTTTACATCCCACCTCATGCTGAAATCAGAGGAGGAGCTTGGGTTGTACTCGATGCATCCATCAATGAGTCTGTCATGGAAATGTATGCTTCAGCTGATAGTGCACGAGGTGGAGTGCTTGAAGCCAATGGAGCGGCAAGTGTGAAGTACAGAACCAAGGATATGTTGGCCTCTATGCATAGACTAGATGATAAGTTGAAGTCCCTCGACGCTGAGCTACAAGAACGTGTGTGTGAGGTAGAGCGTCAAGAAGTGATGGATGCAATCAAGGAGAGAGAACAAGCCCTTCTTCCAGTCTATGAACAGATTGCTGTTCAATTCTGTGAGTTACACGATACTCCCGGCAGAATGAAGGCAGTTGGTGTAATTGAGAGTGCAGTTGAGTGGAAGGGAGCAAGATCTTACTTCTACTGGCGTCTCCGTAGAAAGCTTGCCGAGTTTGATTTGAGAAAGAAGATCCTAGAGACTTTCCAAGTCGGACGAGGGGCTGCAATTTCTCCTGCAGATGCAAGTAGATTAATCAAGAGCTGGTTCCTTGAGACTCCAGGTGCAACCGAAGACCTTTGGAGTGATGACAAGGCCGTCTTGTCATGGATGGCCCAACAGAATGAGCAGCTTGAAATCAAGATCCTGAAACTTAACAAGGAAAATGTTGTTCAAGAAGTCTTTGATGTTATGACATCTGGCGGCAACACTGCCAAGATTGGTACAGCTGGTATCATTGAAGGTATTTCACAGGCATTGCTAACATTGTCTGCTGAAGAACAAGCTAGTGTCAAGGAGATGATCAAGTCAACACTTCGGTTATAAGACCGATCTCCTTATAGTGTAGGAAACATATTTGATGTGTACAATAAAAAGCTAAAGTTAAAGCTCTATTATTTGATTTCATATTAGCATCTTGCAGCTATTATGTATGAGTGGAGCAGTACCCTCTACTATTACATATTAGTAGTGTTGGTTGAACATTAGCTGCCTGGGTGGGCGTGCCCATCTGCCCACCGTGTAGTTATTCTACGTTTTTGACACTCAAACACATAAGTAAACTAATCAATAATCGACTTCCTCCAAACCCCTATCAAATGCCTCATATATAGTAGATAATGTCAGCGTATGCATCCCTACCAGGATCGTTTCTACCTCCCTTCTTCTCGTTTGGCGGCGGAGCTCCAACTGTTGAGAAAGAAGAGGTTGACAACAAAGAAAAGTTGGTGGTTGAGAACACTCCGCAAGTACAACCAGCTACTAATAGTATAAGTACTCCGCCTTGTTCTCCATCAACACATACCAAACCATCATCTTTGAATAATATAAGTCCATCGGCATTTAAAGCTCTTGCCCTATCATCCACTGAAATAGATTGCTGCAAAGCAGACTTGTCACAAAGTAGACCCAAAAACACAACATGTGCACCTTCTTCCTCTTCTTCAACAACAACACAACCATCTGATATAATAATTGCAATACGATCAGCACGGGTTGATCCAGTTACACTTATTAAAAGTTTAACATCCAAGGGGTCGAATATTGCTCGTCGGACTGCAAATTTTATGTCTGGTGCGAGTTCAAGTGGTGACACTTCACAGAACAATAATAGTATTGCGGAAAAGAAGAAGGGTATTACTTCAGATGATAATACAGCAAGGGAAGTTGTAGAAGAGGTAGAAGAAGTATCTATATTTTCCAGCCCGGGTTTATGTTATGATACCGATTCAGATGAAGAGTATTCATTCTATGATTATTCTGAAGACTTTTCAACACCTAATAATCATAATGATACAGAAGATTATGTGTATGGTGATACACATCATAGTAGCACTGATGATTCTAAATCATGTGGAAGTAGTTCAGAAAATGGCGATGATCCATCAGCCATTGAATTTGAATTGTCTATAACATTTCAAGGGAGAAAGTATAACGCCACAAGGGCGTTCCCCACATTCGTAAAATTGCGTGAAGATTTACAAAAGGAAATGAACAGTAATAATGATAGACAGCATCGGAGTAGAAGGAATTGTTCGACGGTAAGTAGATCGAAAAGTCCACAGTTGGATAGTGATTGCACGGATACGGCTGCCGCTCACAATATAGAGAAGGAGGACGAGGGAAGCGTATCAGTTCCTGAATTACCTAGAGTATCACACGAGAATTTAGGACACGGCGGAGGGTATGCATTATCAGGTGTAGCACGTAGTGGATTTGCCTTACTTCAGGCTACGGCGCAACATTATTGTCCAGAGATGGAGAATTGGCTCGCTTCTGTTGTACAGGCATTTCCCTGTAGTCAAGTTTTAAGCAGTTTCTTATGGGAACCTTTGAGCTCAACTACTGCACAATGGGAAACAATTGGGGAAGAGGTAGACAAGGGTTTGGATAATGAGACTACTATCCCCTTAAATGATACATCATCGTTATCCAAGCCACCCCTTCACAACAATCGGAGTAATAAGACCAAGACGTCAACACTTCAAAGAAAAACCCACTCGTCATGTGGCTCCTTGTCGTCAATTCAAGAAAGTCCCCAAGAGGACGAGCCCCCTGAGTATTACGGTGACGATTGGTAATAATCCAGTCTATCTATTATTTCTTATCTTCCTAGTAGTCAGCCCAATTGGCTCTTACAAACAGCACTGCCGCGAAAAGAAGCAGAAGCATTTCGCCGCTTAGAAATGCCAAGGCCATTGCATTAAGCCACTTGTCAATGTGTAGCCTACATATTGTGTGAAAGGAAAGGGAAAATAGAAGTCAGTGAAGTGTATGTGGTACGCAAACTTAAAGCGTTCTTTGGGGAACTCACACGTAGGTCTGCCACTCGAAGAAGAAGACGTATCCCAACGCTGTAGGCACAGCAAGGAATGCCGAACCGAGTAAGACTAAGGGCGCTTCAGTCTTGTTCCCTCTCATGGCCAAATTTATCCTACAGTTGTCTAATATCGGAAGCAAGAAGACCACAGACAATTCCCAACGAATTGCTGATGTAAGATATGGAAGGTTATATCTGTAGAAGAGAAGTAGGATTGAGTAGAGGTATATGTGATATATGTTAGATAATGTTCGTGAGTAGCAATAATTAATGTTAGCAATAATTAATGTAAAGCATGCTAAGACTCACGATTTGTAAATGAATATACAAATAGAAAGGAAGAGCCAAAGCTTTGTGAATAGGCTGTTGAAGTAGAGTAATACCTGCAAAGGCAGTGATGATAGTATTCGTTCGTTGTTATACATGGCAGATCACACTGTTTATTTAGTGAAGGGTAGTCAATGGAGGTATCTGACAGAAGTCAATCTTACTTAATAAATACCTATGATCATTACCTCTCTCTCTCTCACTCTCAATAAATTTGACGAGTGTCATTCACACGCTCAGACTTTATTATTAGCATCTGTATCGTCCAAGGGAACAATGACGTCGTTCGTATCCACCACAATTGATTCAGAATGGTAAGACAGTATGATTGTCATTTCATGTGCGAACAATATACTTGTATTAAAATCTCTGCACACAACTATAATTAACAACTGATAACTAACCTAACCAAACAATCTTACTTTTCACAACTAAGTCTCCAGCTGGTAACTTGCGAGTATGAAAAATTGAACACCGCAATTGACAACCTGGGAACAAGCATCGGGAGTACTCTTGATCAGCAAAAACAAGAACTTGAAAGAGTTCACACGACCGACCTTCATAAGGTACAAGTATCTGCGGAGGAGTTGTCTAAAGAGAAAATTCAACTCGAAGATGATATTGCCTCAAACAAGAGAGCATGCCAGCTAGAGACTGAGAGAGACTGGTACAAGAAGGAGGCACTGCATCTTGATGAAACTTTACAACAAACGAAAGCAAAGATGAAGGAGTTGGCATCCAAACTCGAGAGCAGTCAACAAGAGGTCACTTGGTTGAAAGGGCAAGTTGAGAAGCTCACAAAGGAAAAGGAAGGTGGAGCCTCAGGCAATGCGACTGCCGGCGAGAGTACGAAAGGAGATGCTAAAGTTGAGAATGAACAAGAAGAGGGTAATACTGCAGTTACTGATGAGGATACAAAGACTGAGTAGACAATGCAGGCCTAATGCACGCAGATACCAATTCGTGGCAAGTCTATTTATATAATTTAGCTACACATATTGTAGAGTACCACATTTGTCGTAGGGTTAAGCTAGTATGCACATATACCAGCTAATTAGATCTCCCGATATCATAAGTAAGGAAATCGTATCGTAGTTGTTGAAGGGGGAGAGGCGGTTGAATGATCCCCTCCAAGAAATATTCCGGTTGTATTTCCATGTGCCCAACGCAAGAGCACAAGTTAAGTCGCAGTGTTGTAGTCGTAGTAGTGTTGTCAATCTGTTTTTATAAGATATGATTCATTGATTTAGAAGTAAGCACCTCCAACCCATTCGTTGATGGTATCAATCATACTTTGTCCCTGAATTCCAGAATATCCAAGAAGAGTAATAAGTCCCATCATGGCCATACGTCCATTCATAAGCTCTGCATGGGGGTTAATTCCCATTTGTTTCATGTCTGGCATAACTCCACCAAGCTTGGAGTTCCTCTCAACTTGCCATTCGTACATTGGGTGGTTAGGGTCAAGAAGGAGTGTATCCGAGAAAGGTGTGGGAGCAATTGTTGCGCAAATTCCAACAAAGAAGGCATGTACATTGGCAATTAGGATAATAGCGCGTTCATTACTGATGGTAGCCTTTCCTTTGCTTGTAAAGTCAGTAATGGTGGAAAGAGTACCCCATTCCTTTAAGTTTAATGCAGCATCACCATTGGGGAAAAGATCATGTCCCTTGGCATAGGCACATGCACACATAACAACCCATCCAAACATGGCATGTCGACCATTCCAGATTTCTGCCTGGACTGATGGACCCCATCCCCATTCTGCAAATTGAGGGTATTCATCACTCCAATCCTTTACGGCATCATCGAATACTGAGCTAGCAACCTGGGTATTAGGTCTAAATAGAGGGGAATAGGATAAGGAAAGGTTAGATATTGCAATTATTTTTGGGTATCCAATTTTCAAGGTATAATATCTCCTTTATTAAATCAAATTACAGATAATATCGCACCTGGAGACCTTGGATACAGGAGCAGGAGCAAATGCCGCACAAGAAGTAGCAGCTAGGAATAGAGAGAGTGTTCGTAGAGGCGCCATGGTTGATAGTAGTTGTTGTTGTTATTTTTGCAAACGTATTGCTCGGTATCCTTGAAGGAGGATCTAGGGGTTAAGAGCCCCAGGGTAGAGTTAGGGAGATTTACAAGTGTTAAAAGGAGATGATGTTTGATTCTATTCCCATGTTTGTGGTGGCGCATTGATTTGTGTGCTATCGATACCTATGGTATACAAGGGGCGTTAGGATTAGTTGTGCATGCTCAGGGTCTTTGGTCTTTGAAACACAATAAATCAAGTAAGGAGATAGCATTAGTAATACATAAACATACACTCTCCAAATTGGAAAAGGATAGAAGAAGAATGCTCTGTTGTCGGAGACAAATCTTATTGAGTACATTGGCATTACAATCTACATTTCAGCAAAGCAAACCTTCCTCAGTATTGGCATTTAGTAGATTATATAATAGCTCTACAGAAAGATATTTGCAACTCAAATCAAGAATTATACAAACTAGTATTGTACAATCCAGTACTGTTACAAGAAGTAGTAGCTCAAATACACAACAACAACAACTCTTTGGTAGATTTAAGATATCACCCAATCAAATATTTCACAAAACAGAACTGAGTTTTGCTTTAGTCAACCTCAGACCTCTTGTGCCTGGACATGTTTTAGTAGTATCTAATCGAGTGGCACCACTGTTATCAGATCTAGAGGATGACGAATATGACGACTTATGGAGATTAATAAGAGTAGTACAAAAGATATTGAAACAACAATATAAGTGTAATGCATTCAATGTCGCTATTCAAGACGGAGAGGGAGCAGGTCAGTCGGTCCCTCACGTTCATGTCCATATACTGCCGAGATATAATGTTGATACAGAAGGTGATGAGATATACAACAAATTAGAAAACTGGTCACCAAGAGATGGTGAAAAAAGAGTAAGACCAAGGCTAGATGTACCCGATGACAGTGATCGAAGAGATAGAACAGAGAAGGAAATGGCTGACGAAGCAGCAATATACAGATCTTTAATCAATGAATCTCTCTAAGATATATAACATGCAAATATAATATACACATAAAGATACACACAGCAAATAGATTATGCATTCGAGTTATATATTAGAGTGTCGAAAGATGAATATACCTTTTGATGGTTGTGTGCATTCTAACCCTTGTTGCTTGGCCAATTCAATAACTGTCTCATCTTCTATACTGTGCCACTTTGTGTATCTGCTTAATACAAACTGTCCCGACTTCTCAAGCAAACAAGCAACAGTTTGCATCAATGGAACTATACTGTCCTTTGTATATATTACATCAGCTGCTATGATTGTGTCATATTGTCCATTCTCTTTTAAGAATGTGTTCATATGTGGCGCTCCCCATAATAATTGTTTGCATTGTATTCTATCACCTACATCATTATCACAATTATGTTTCACATTTTCTCTCATTCCTTTTAATGTTTTGGTATCTCCATCAGTCATAGTCACACTCTTTGCACCAATATAGCATGCAACGGTACCGCACAAACCCAATCCAGCTCCCAATTCAAGCACAGATTTCCCTTTACATAACATATCTGAGTTTTGTTGTATATGTATATAGTCAGCTAATCTTGGCGCAGCTTGCCACAACGTAACTCCAGTCGAATGGTCAGTTTCATCACTATCCAATTCAAATCCGGTTAATGTAATCCTTTTGCAATTGTCTTTGTCGAGCTGTATATCATATGTAAAGGTCTCGCTTTTATCATCACTCCCAAACAAATCAAAAGCTATATTTTCTTCCTCTTCTTTTGCATTTCCCCAGCCGTCTGGTGCTTCTATCCACTCTTGCTCGTCATTCTCCATAGTTAGTGGAGGGTTTATTTAGAGAGTATAGTGGCGGTATATCATTCGTTTTATTGATCTGACGCTGCTCTAATGAGAGTTGATGTATGGTGTTCTTCATGTCATTTATTTTCCTCATTTTTTTGAGGAGAGGGCGGTATCCTAGGATACCCTCCTCCATCGTTGGCTTCAAGCTTCTTCTATGTAGAGGATGAGGTTTGGACGGCTGGTCACAGTAGAGTTGAACGAATAACTGCCCAAGATATGATATAGATAAGATACGAGCTTACTTTAATTAATGAGTTAGTTGCTTATGCCTTCTTAGACTTTGTACTCGATTTCTTTGTCTTCTTTACAACTTTGCCATCCTTCTTGGGTACTTCCTTTGTCTTCTTCTTCATTATTCCACTGCTACTACTATCATCACCGCTCTTAAGTTTATTGGTAACAAAGTTACTAACTGCGCTAGCAATGCCAATCAAAAGTAGTACAGGTATCATGGTAATAATCTTCCTGAAGTAAGTTTCTGCCGATTCAAAGCCAAAGTTAGCAATCAATAGATTTTGCAATGTGATGAATACACGAGGCAATTTCCCACCAAATGGCATGGCAATTAGTGGTAAGACTATTCTCATATGCTTTTCTTGAGGATTGAGGTAGACATACTTTTTGGCGACATACTTGTACCCACTCAATAGTTCAGCCTCACTGTGCACAGTTGCTCGATCAAAGTTGTACTTCTCATCAGTATTATGATGTACAACAGCCAGACCTTTTGTTGGAGAAATAATGACTGGTTCACCATTTCCATCCTCTGGCTTTGTAAAGATGAATTCTCCTCCACCCTCTTGTGGTACGTCATTGAGAAAAATAGTAATGCTTGCCATGATACCATTGGCCGGATTGATATCAAAGTGTTCATCATACGCCGATCCTTTCTCGTATTTGTTCACCTGGAAGTCTGAAAAGTGTTCAGGAGGGAAACCAGTAACTTGTGAAATACGTTCATCGATATCTTTGAACAACTTGCCAGCAATTCCACCCTTCCAAAGTGTTACTCTGTCAATATTCTTGGCGGTTGGCGTTCCATCCTCAGATGACATGATATTCTCAAGATAGTTATTAACTCCAGTGGTATCATCAACACGATCATACTTTCCATCTGCCAAAGTAATAAGTTCATCACACTCTTCATTCGTTAACATGTTATGAATCAAGTACACTACCGGTGTTTTTGACACAGCATCCTCAAAGAATGGACGGTCGCCACCTGCATATAACCGGATACGATCAGGTAATGCACCTCCAGCATTAACAATTTTGGGATCCATTTCATCTGTAGCCAATGCAGTAGTAATCACATTCCCAGCCTGTAAACTAACCATAATAATTGGGATATCGATATGTTCTTCGGCATATTCACGTTCTTCATCAGTTTCTGGTTCTAGACTGTATATGTAATCGCCTGCATCTTGATCGGTATTAACAACCATTAACGCAGCGGCACCACTAATTTTGGCTAAACGTGCCATGGCCACGCCAGATAAACCCGCAGCATCTGTCATTATTACCATGTTACCTTCTACTTGATCAGCATTATTAAGTTTGGGTAACTCCATATCGTTTGGTGGTTCTTGTTCATCCTCGTTAGTACCCTTTCGAGCAGCTCCTACACCATCAATTGGATTTGCTAATACTGGTGCTGTTTCGACCTCGAAGTTAGCCTATAATTATGCAGTGATTTAGATACATAAGATATGAACATAAGATATGAACATAGGTAACAAATGAACTTGAACTTACACCCTGAGAAGTCTGCGGTCCAAATGCCGCAACGGCCCCATCAAGTGCTGATATAATAGCAGAGTGACCCCATTCAATAACAGCTGCCTCTTCAGAGGTTCTATATAAAATGGCAAGATATGAAACATCAAAATAAGTGATGGGATAATTAAAAAAAAATATGAGTTGCAATAAAACTGGCGGCCAAACATATGAATATAAGCGCCAACAACATACCTCTGAGGAAAATACCGAGCTGCCGATACGGCGGCTAGCACGCAGTAAATGGTGATAATTGATAACATTACTATCGTCTATCTATCTCTATCTGAGTCTCTAAGTAGTTATAACTTCCACTTGTAATAAATATTAATGACCGAACATTTTCAAACAAACGCAAGACGACCACCACTACTTTTAATGACGAAGTACTTCATTCAATACATAGACTTATCAATAATAATAATATAAACAGATACAATGGCAGACTGGGACGATAGTGATGATGATTGGGATCAGAGCGACGATGAGCTCGACAAGAAGCTCGGTCTTGCAACACTTGATGATAAAAAATCAACAGTACCAACATTTGATGATGAAGAAGAGGACTTAACAATAAAGGATAAAATAGCAGATGAAAAAGCCAATGCAAAGCTTAATAAACAAAAGGGGTCGGCATTAGCTAATAAAAAGGCTGCAGCCAAAGCTCAGAAGGATGAATTAGAATTAGCCCGAAAGGCAATGGCAATGGAGGCCGAAATGGAGGCCAATATGACACCCGAAGAACGTAGATTAATGGAAAAACAACGTGAGGAGGATGACGCTAAGGCTATGGCTGATGATTTATTTGGTGGCGTTGATGATGGTCCAGCTAGAGGAGGGGGTAGTGGTGTTGGCGGACCAGGCAAGGCAATGCAGAGTGGTGATAAGGTTAGTATAATTAATGTGGTGCATATGATATGTTATGCACCTTATGTATCCTATTTTTATTAACTCATTACTCGTATTCTAAGGTCGTTTTGAAAGATTTAAAGGATCATTTAAGACATGCAAAGAAGATTGGTGAATGTATTCAGGTGAGTGCATATATGTATATCTGTCTTATCGCACTTTAATACATATTCTTATACATATGTCAACAACACAATCACTCAAATATATAAAAAGGGTCATGGTAAAATAAACCTATGTGCAGCATTTTTGAAGGAAGTTATCGAACAATGTAAAGATCAACTTGATGATGAAGCAATTACCGATATTATTAAATCATGTAACGTCATTAAGAATGAGAAGGTACAACAGGCAAAGCGAAAGGTTAAGGGACAGGCACAGAAGAGTAAGAAGCAGGATAAGGCAGCTAAGAAGAAGGCATTGGATACACATAATGATGTATTTGGTGATAATGATCAGTTTGATGAATATGATGAATACGGTAATGACTATGAAGATGATTTCTTTTAAGTTGTTGTTCTTGTTGGTTATGCAAGGCTGTTTATGTGGTAGCTTAGCCTAGTGATGGTTGCATGTATACAAACAGATGTAATATGATACTAACGCTAAGTTTATATGTACCAAACTGATTTCACTAGTCTTTAAAACTTACTAGCAAGGAGTTAAGAAATCGAATAGCAAAATACTCTATTAAGCTTTGTCTTCAACTTTCTACTGGTATAAATAAATATAAAGCCCGCACGACGTATGATAGGCAAAAGAAGAGTAGAATAGTCAAGCATCACCAAGGTATCTCCTTCTTCTTATCACCAGGAAGTATCTCTACTATACCATTCACCTTCCTTTCTACTAACTTTCCTCTAATCAGTTTATCTTCAATTTTATTACCGTCCTTCTCCATGCTCATTACAGTTACTTGACGACCATTGGATTCAGTATATGTTCTAGATTTTTTATTTGTATATCCAGTCTTCTTGGATGTGTACGCCGATTTCATTACACTACCATCTGCATTATGTGAAACTGATGTTACTGATATCTCAATACCAAGTTTATTTATTAACCATTGACCCCAAGACACCTTTGGCTTTGCAACAACATTATTTTGTCTATTTGGACTTCCCATTCCACAAAAGGGCACGGGTCCTACTCCACCGCTATCATCTTCTACGGTTCTATTCGTTTCATCACCATGTTTATTAATATTGAAGCGTTTTGCAAATGCATCATCCATATCTTGAAATCCCTCCTGAAAGAAGGGATCATTTCTAAATAAGTCATCAAATTGTTGAAATGCATCTCGCATACCTCTACTAGACCTTCCTGGACTATAAGGTGAAGCAGTTGGGGTATTTGAAACATGTGTAATTGGAGATTCTAATGATGTATCGTAGTTTCTTCGTTTTGCTGCATCTGATAGCATTGTATATGCTTGACTTATTTCCTTAAACCTTTCTGTTGATTCAGCACTGCCATTATTTCTATCTGGATGATGTCTGTAAGAATGGTAGACGAAAGGAGATATGTTAGGCGTTAGATAGACGATACATGCTATATACAGAGTTCCTGATCAATTTTTTGTTTGCAACACATTACCAAAGCCCGATGGGCAGATCAATATAATAATTTTCAAAGTTATATACCATAGAACAGCATATATACATATCACATTTATATCTCATGTATATAATACCCCAACGCTATATTTTCATATCATATATCTTTTGTTCATATCTTATGCTCAAACTTTGAAATCAGTACTTACTTCAACGCCAGTCTGCGATAAGCCTTCTTAATATCAATAAGCTTTGCATCTTTACTGATTTCCAGTACATCATAGTAGGTTGTTCTCGCCATGATTTCAATGTTATATGCTCTCAATCTAATGGCTAGGTATCGAACTTGCTTTGATTGCATGCAAAGAAACAAATCGCTCTGCTTTCTTCCACGCGCAACCGCCACGACTAGATTGCTCGCTAAATGGTATCGAAGTCCGAAGTTCTTTCCTGTGTCTGAATTGAAGTTTAAAGATCGCATTATATTACCCGTGGACCCGATCCATTCATTTTCTTCTCCTCATTTTTTATTGAAGTCGACTGACGATTGCAATAGGCAGGATATCAAAAGATATAGTATACGGTAACTTATATAGATTTACAATCAATAGATATACAATATATAACAATGGCT
>Ga0075437_10820_pt1 | contig 14666 bp, 12 predicted proteins | sample MintriMetagenome_FD_74266 | JGI IMG/M metagenome (GOLD analysis project Ga0075437, IMG submission 74266) | Marine eukaryotic communities from Monterey Bay, USA to study complex ecological interactions - Minidiscus trioculatus and... | ecosystem: Environmental > Aquatic > Marine > Unclassified...
AAATTATAGCCAACTTATTTAAGGATTTCGGGCTGTGAAGAGAATTGCGTTACCTGTGAAGAGCATTGCGTTAATTGTCGTAATTGTGACGGGATTCTTTAGTTCGGCGGGGCGTGCGGATGAGCCTGCCCAAGCGTTTCTAAATGCCCTTCGTGATAATAATTATTACGATGTTGCGATCGACTACCTTGAGGGGTTGAAGAATAGCAATGCGATCTCCAAAGAATTTAAAGATGCGTTGCCGTTTGAGATGGCTCAAACATTGATTGGAAGCACTGCTCGGATGCGAGATCTTGCTTCGGTCGAGTCGCGGCTAGATCAAGCACAGCAATTGTTGACCAATTATGCCGCTAACAACCAATCACTCGAAGTCTCGGCAAAGACGCTGCATTACCAAGGTAATCTTCTCTATCGTCGCTCCAATATCTATTTGAAACAATCGGAATCGGATCGCTTAACATCTGCTGAACGCGAAGTGTTGTTTGGCAAAGCAAGAGAGAATTTAAAAGGAGCACTGGCGAGTTACCAAAAAGCGAGAAAGCAAGTTCGCCGTTTGATCGATCCTCAGAGTGAAGATGCAATTCAAATTGACCCGGAGGATCCGACAACGCTTCGCCGTCGAGATCAGTTTCAGGCGACTTACACTCAGGTGCGTGTGAGTATTCCCAAGGTAACCGAGCAACTTGCCGACACCTATCTGGAAAATGACGATGAACAGAAGAAGCTTTTGGCAGAAGCACGAGATGAATATGAAAAGGTGTGGGAGGCCTATCCCAAATTTATCGCCGGCCTCAAATCTTGCGTTTATGCGGCACGTTGCAGTCACAAGCTTGGGGAAAACAAAAAAGCCTTAGAGTTGCTGAGTGAGGTGTTTATTCTGGGCGACAACAGTGTTCTTAAACCGATCAAATTAGAATCGTTTTTGTTGGCATCGGATTGTTGGGCAGCTTCCAAGAAATATCCTTATAAGCAGGTCATTGAAATTCTCGAGCCTGCAGTCAATTCGTTGAATAAAGTCGAAGTGCGCCAGCAGGATTGGTTGAGAGTCCAGTTGGAGTACTCGATTGCGAAGCACAAAAAGGCCGAAGAAGTTAAGGCTGCTGGTGGTCCACGGGCAACGAGTGATTCAAATCGAATCGACCGGGCGGCGGCTAAAGTACTTCGCAATGTAGCCCGTGTCGCAAGCCCCTATCGTGACCGTGCGAAAGAGTTGCTTGCGGAATGGAATGTCAATTTTTCCGAAGTTGCTGAAGGAGAGGCAGGCCCTCCCGGCTCATTTGATGACGCTCGGCAAAAGGGAAAAGACTTTGTGACAGACCTTGAGTCCTTCGTAGGCGAGGCGAGCTCAGCTCGCAAGAAAGCAGCGGCCGCTGAGGGAATCGCAAAGGTCGAGCTGGAGGCGAAATATAAGGAGGCTGCTGAGGCTGCGTTGCAGCAAAGCGCTGAGGCGCTTGGGATGTTTGACTTGGCGTTGCAGTTATCTGACAAATCCACGTTGCGAGCTGACATCAATAATGTGCGTTATCTCCAGTGCTATTGTTACTTTGCGACTGAGCGGTACATCGAATCCGCGTTGATTGGCGAGTTCCTACTCAAGAAGTATCCGAATGTCGATGGTACGCGATCGGCGATGACATTGTTGATTCAAAGCTATTCGATCTTGCTGGATCGAGCTGCTGAAAGCGACAAGGAGTTTGAGCGATCAAGGCTAAACGCCGCGTGTGATGCTGTTTTGCGACGTTGGCCAGGGACAACCGAAGCCGGGGTCGCTGCCAGTACCATGACGCGGTTAGCGCTGAACGATAAGAATTTCGACATCGCGCGGAAATATTTCAGTCAAATTCCTAAGGATGCTGTGTATCAACCGATCATGAGCATCAAGTTAGGGCAACGGCTTTGGTTTGACTATAAAGCCAAGGCAAGAGTGGCAGGGGCAGATCCACAGCAGCTTAAATTGCTCATGGACGAAGCCACGCTATTGATGGCGGACGGGGTTAATCAAACCTTGTTTGATGAGCTTAATTATGAGGTTGCCTTGGGAGCTTTGTTGCTGGTCGATGCGAGATTGAAGTCAGGAGAGGTTGATAAAGCGATTGATCGTCTTGAGTCTAAAGAGATTGCACCGTTGGATCTTTTAAAGCAGCAGCACCCTGCGATAACTGGAACGGAGACTGGTGAGATTTATCGTCGTGAGGTTTATAAAACAGCGATTAAGGCATATCTTGCGGCGATGAAAGGGGCGGACGATCAGCAGCAATGGATCGACAAATCCCGCGGTATAATTGACGCAATGAAAGCTGACATCAAGGGGAGTAATGATCCGAAAGATGCGGCACGAGTTGCGGCAATTTACCAGCTAATTGCGATCCAGCTCAAGGAACAGTTTCAGCTGCTGAAAGAACCTGAAAAGAAGCTGAAATTCGCTAATTCATTGTCAGGTTTCTTAAGCGGTATTCAATCCGAATCGAATGATTCTAAAACTATCTTGTGGGCCGGTTCTACCCTGCTTTCGGTTGCAGATTCGTTGGCAAAATCAGGATTAGATGATTCGTCGAAAGCGATGGCCAAAGAGGCGCAGGTCGCGCTGACTCGGGCTCAGGAAATGGGTTTTGCCGGTGATCCTAAGGAAGCGGTCATGGTCGCTGAGTTGAAGCGTCAGCGAGCACTTGCCTCTCGGCGAAGTGGTAACTTTGAATCCGCAATGAATGAGTTTTTAGAAATACTAAAAGCGTCTCCGAACTCGTTGAATGTCCAGATTGATTCGGCTGAGACGTTGCAAATGTGGGCTAAGGTTGGGAAGAATCAAAAGCGATACATTGAGGCAGTAAAAGGGCGAGATCCTTACAAGAACCCCAAGACAAAGCGAACTCAAAAGCGTATTTGGGGATGGGAGAAGATTGCTCTGGCGACGCGTAGTAATGAGAAGTTCCGCAGCACTTTTTACAACGCCCTTTATCATGTTGTCGAATGTCGACTTGAGTACGGGATCCTTGCCGGAAATCAATCCGCTATTAAGGCTGCGGGCAGCGAGATTGCCAAGGAAAAAAAACGAGATGCTACCTTTAGCGGTAACGAGATGTGGAAGCAAAAGTTTTCTGAACTGGAAGCAAGAGTACAGCAAAACATCAACTAATGTTTTTGAAGAGTTTCCTGCGGTTTCCGTGGGTGAAAAGAACGATAAGAAATTCGAGGTCAGAGTTTTTCAATGAAGCAAATTAAAAAGACGATCGTTGGTCGAATTAAATTGATCCTTGTGGTCTTCCTGTTTGTGGGGGCCGTAAACATTGCTGATAGTCAACGACTATCAGCTCAAGATGGCGTTTATCAATTTAAGGCGTCTGGTGGCAATTCAAAAACTAGTGGGAAGATTGAAGGGATATCGCCCGATGGTGTGACCATTGCCGGTAAACTCGTGCCAGCGAGCAAAATCGATCGGGTTTCGTTTTCAAGGGAACCTAGCGATATTAATCGAGCCAGAGATCAAATGGAAACCGGACGATTTTCCGATGCAATTGAGTCGCTGGGGAAAATTGATGCGACGAAGGTGACGCCGCAAATGAAGGCTGAGGTCGACTTTATCCGAGCTTTTTCAATGGCACAAAACTCACTTCGCGGTGGCGGCACTACGCCTCAAGAAGCGGGGGGAGTGGTGGCTACGTTTATCAGCGAGCATCCGACGAGTTGGCATCTTTACCCGGCAATCGAGCAACTGGGGAAATTGTATTTTGCAATTGATCGAACTGATTTAGCGATGGGACAGTTTGCCAAACTAAGTCAATCCTCGTGGCCAAAGTATCAGTTGAATGGCACGCTTCAGTTGGGAATGTTAACAATCGACAACGCCGCCGATGCAAACACGGCGTTCGATACGATTCTCAATAACAACTCTAATGACGACGTGACGCAACTTTACAAATTGCTTGCCAAGTGCGAGAAGGCGCGCGTTGCAGGAATGGGGGGGGATCTCGCCGGCAGTCTTTCTGAGCTTAACAAAATGATTGCGACGGAGAATTCAGATAACAAACTCTTGTTTGCCCATCTTTACAATGCTTGAGGTGCTGTCCATCAAAAGAATTCGAATTTGAAAGAGGCGAGGACAGCCTATCTTCACACGGATCTACTGTTTGCCACCGAGGCCGAGCTACATGCAGAGGCTTTGTTTCATTTGTCTAAGATTTGGGCTCAATTGGATGAAACCGATCGAGCGGCAACGGCGCGAGACACACTTAAGTCTCGATATCGAAACTCTTATTGGGCGGGAAAATTATAAAGCCCTAATTGGCGAGGGCTTGGCTCATTTTGTGTGATATACTTAGCACAACTGAGTTACCACATCAGACCTTTCATTGACATGATTTTTGGAGATAGGACGCTATGCAGTTTATTAAGGGGTCGAAAGCCAGTCGTGGTGTCCTAGCTTGGGCGCCACAGGTACTACTGTTTTCGATCGTATTTTCGGTATTCGCGTTTCAACCGCTATTGTCCGTTTCGTCGTCACAGGTGTTTGCTCAGGACGTAGCTCAACCAGCCGCTGACGCTCCTGAAGCGGCTGCTCCTGAAGCAGCTGCAGCCAAACCGGCACCAACAGAGGAATCGCTCCTGGGTTGGTTAACGGATTCGTTAGGTTGGACTTACATTCTTGTCTTCCTTTCATTATCGTTCATTTTGGTCGCCTTGTTCATTATGAACTTGCTGTCGGCAAGACGAGAGTATGTTTGTCCTCAACATTTAATTGACGGGTTTGAAGCACATCTCGAAGAGAAGCAATATCAAGAAGCCTATGAGTTAGCCAAAACGGACGAATCGTTTCTTGGGAACGTTCTCTCGGCTGGACTGGCGAAGCTTTCAAGTAGTTACTCGGCTTCGGTTGCAGCAATGCAAGAAGTTGGGGCCGATGAAAACATGAAACTGGATCACCGTTTGAGTTATCTAGCCTTGATCGGAACGATTAGCCCCATGATTGGTCTTTTCGGAACGGTTCATGGAATGATTAACTCGTTTTATGTGATTGCCAATGGTGGCGGCACACCCGATCCGAACAAGTTGGCCGAAGGTATCTCAACTGCTTTGTTGACGACCTTGATTGGATTGGCGATCGCGATTCCGGCGATTGCTGCCTACAATATTCTGCGAAACAGAGTTCAGCGACTTGTGCTCGAAGTTGGGATCACAAGTGAAAATTTGATGGGTCGATTCGAAAAAGTTGGAAAGAAAAAAGACTAGTCTGATTCCTTTTCTGTTTTTTTGGTGGTGCCATGAGATTATTTAAGAAAAAAAGTACTGAGATTCTTGAAGGCGATTTAACGCCCATGATCGATATGACTTTTCAGTTGATCGCATTTTTCATGCTTCTGATTAACTTTTCGGAAGTGGATCGAGCTGAAGAGATCCTATTGCCGAGCAGTGTCCTTGCTGTTCCGCCAGTCGTTCGCCCGGACTACCAAATTATTTTGAATTTGGAGCCAAATGGCGTAGTGGTTTTCGAGGGGCAAAAGAATGGGATTGATTTGCTGAATCCGTTGTTGTCACGCCAGGTTGACGCGGCTGCACGAGAAGGCATTCGCGACCCTGCTGACATTGCCGTGATCATTCGGTCGCATGAAGATACTCCGACAGGAGTCGTCCAAGAGTTGATGGCAAAGTGTCAGGAATCTGAGCTGCAGAGCTTTAGTCTCCGCGTCAAAAATCAAAAGTAAACCAGTAGAGTACGTCCATGCAGATGTCAATTTCGGAACCGGAAGAAATCAAAATCAACATGACCGCGATGATTGATATCGTGTTCCAGTTGCTTGTTTTCTTTATCATGACATTCAAAGTCGTGGCGATGGAAGGCGACTTTAACATCAAGATGCCACTCGCCTCTGAATCCGCTGATTCGCTCGACGAAGAGTTGCCCGATCTAATTACGGTGCGACTTGAAGCCGGGGGAAATGGAAACATTTCGAGCATCATTGTGGATGACAGCGAAACCCTCCGCGAAGCAACGATGTTTCCGGATCTGACGAACATTGTTGAAGAACGGTTGGCGGCTGAAGGGAATCCCGAACAGGACTCGGAAACAGAAGTTGAGTTCGATATCGATTACAATTTGAAGTATTTGTATACGGTTAAGGCGATCGGAGCGGTTTCTGGTAGAGCATTGCCAGACGGTAAGATGAAAACGTTGATCAAGAAAGTCAAATTCAAAGACGTCGGGAATTGATTTTGAGCCTGAGTAGGCCGATTCCCTCTGCTGTCTCGGCTGGTTTCGCGATTATGTCGTTTGGGTAGCCTATACCACCGCAAAATCGCTCTTTTTTATTCCACTCCGATGTTTGTCAGAAGCAAAGCCGAAAATACCACTAGGTGTTTTCGGCTTTGTTTTTGTTTGTGAAATGAAAAAACTAAAAAAGGGTAAACTTCGACGATTGATTAAGGCGACAGACCCGGATGTCAATGCCACGGTCCGTCACGCGGAAGCGTTTACGGTTTACCTGCGAACCGAATGCCATTTGGCGGAAAATACAGTAGCGGCGTATTCAAGGGATATGCGGCGATTCATTGGATGGCTTGAAGACCGCAAGGTAGCTGATTTGACGATCACGGAGCTTTCTGATTTTGTGGGTTTCTTGAATAGCCAGCAATTGGCACCGGCTTCGATTGCGAGACACATCGTAACGGTCAAGATGTTCTTCCGTTACCTTCAACTCGAAGGCTTGTTGGTTGATAACAAAGTCGAGTTATTGGGCAGTCAGAAATTATGGCACCGGGTTCCGTCTGTTTTAGCACCGAGGGAAGTTGAGCGATTTTTGAATGGGCCACGACGAATCGAAATTTATTATTTCCGTGATCGTGCGTTGTTGGAAATGTTGTATGCCACAGGTTGCCGAGCTTCGGAAGTTTCCAATTTGCGACTCCGTGATTTACATCTTGAGGAGCGGTACTGTAAGTGTGAGGGAAAGGGCAACAAGCAGCGGATGGTGCCCCTCGGAGATGCTGCAATCGAGGCGGTAACCGATTATCTTGAGAGACAACGGCCACGTTTGGAAGCTGTTCGGTCTAATGAAGTGGATTGGTTGTTTCTTTCGCGAGGGGGCCGTCGCTTAAGGCGGGAGGCCATCTGGGAATTGGTCAAGAAATACGCGTTAATCGCAGACGTTTCAGTTTCCATTAGCCCCCACACGTTGAGGCATAGTTTCGCGACACACCTCCTCGCGGGGGGCGCAGATTTGCGACAGGTTCAAGAAATGCTGGGGCATGCGAGTATTGCGACAACGCAGATTTACACGCACGTCGATCAGTCGCGACTGAAAAAAGTGCATCAGCAGTACCATCCACGCGCCTGAGTGTCTTGAGTACCGGGGGCTAAAGAAGGTGTCTGAGAGGCGTTGAGTTGGTGAGGTGATTCAGCATTCGGGTTAATTGCTGCTTCGAGTGGCTACGACAATTCGGTCATGGCCGCTGTAATCTTTTATCACTCGCACTTCTGAATAGGCTGGGTTGTTTCGCACGAAATCAACACAGCGGTCCATGATGATCGGGCTGGTCTCAAACATCAATGCGCCATCGGGGAGCAAGAACTGTGCGGCGTCGGTGACTAGCCTTTGGATGATCTCGGTTCCATGGTCTCCAGAAAATAGTGCAATGTCCGGTTCATGGTTTTTGACTTGATCGTCCACTGTGGATAATTCGAGTTGGCCGATATAGGGAGGGTTGCTGACAATCAAGTGGACTGGGCTGCTGCCCTGCGGCAACGCATCTAGGAGATCGCCTGTAAAGAAATGTATTTTGGAATCGACAGCGTGAAGGGCCGCGTTGGATTTCGCAATTTCGAGTGCGGGTTCGGAGATATCAGTCGCAGCAATTTTGCAATTCTCGATTAGAGTCGCCAGTGTCACGGCAATGCACCCACTACCGGTCCCTACGTCGATGATACGAATAGGGTCGCTTTCTAAGTTCTTTGTGAATTCCACGGCGGCGACAACCAGATGTTCGGTTTCCGGTCTCGGAATAAGGACATTGGAGTCGACTTGAAAGCGAAGGGAGTAGAACTCGCGGTGCCCGGCAAGATAAGCAACCGGTTCTCCGGCTGCCCGTCGTTTAACCCAGGCGCGAAATTCAGTCAATTGTTCACCAGGAGGTTGTTCGTCGAACCTGGTATAGAGCTCAATTCGCTGGCAGTCCAAGGCTTCGGCCAGTAGAACTTCAGCTTCTAGGCGTGCATTTCCAATCGTCGATTTTGAGAAAAAATCGGTCGTCCAGTCTAATAACTGTTTAATGTTCCACGTTTGTTCAGGTGTTTCGGGCATGCGTATTTCAATTAAAAATCTAATTGCCGTTGCGAAAGTTCGGCGTCCGCAATTATTCCAAGGACATCGACGATCGTAGGGTTTGTCGATCGTGATCGATCAACGCATCGGTCAAGTATTGGACGGAACCTGAGATGATCTGATCAAGTTTGTAGAGTGTTAAATTGATCCGATGGTCGCTGACTCTGTTTTCGGGGAAGTTGTAAGTGCGAATCCGCTGGCTACGATCTCCAGAACCGACAAGACTTTTACGTTGATCGGCTCGTTGTTGGTTTTCCTGTTGCTGGAGATGATCGTATAGCTTTGACTTTAAAATTCGCATTCCCTTGGCAAGGTTTTTGTGTTGAGAACGTTCTTCAAAACACTTGACGACGACACCAGTCTCGTGGTGCGTGATTCTTACCGCGGAGGCGGTTTTGTTGACGTGCTGGCCGCCAGGTCCGCTACTCGCAGCGTATCTTTCTACCGTGTAATCTTCTGGCTTTAATTCGATTTCAACATCTTCGGGTTCGGGAAGCACAGCGACGGTAGCAGCGGAGGTGTGAACACGTCCTTTTGTTTCTGTGTCAGGTACGCGTTGAACACGATGGCCACCACTCTCATACTGAAGTTCTCGATAACACCCCTCCCCCTCAATGGAGATGGTAACTTCTTTGAAGCCTCCCAATTCGGTGGTGCTCGATTCAAGGGCGGAAAATTTCCAGCCCTTCACTTCGCAGTGCTTGCTGTACATCTCGTAAAGATTGCGAGCGAATAAGGCAGCCTCGTCTCCGCCAGTTCCGGCTCGGATTTCCATCACGCAACGAGAGCGGTTGGCATCCTCACCGCCAATTGTCATTTCTAACAACTCATCCCAGTAGGTTTCGCGAGTCGCTAGTGTGGTCTTGAGTTCTTCTTCAGCCATTTCTCGTTCTTCGAGGTCGCTGGAATTTGCCATTTCCCGGAGTTCTTCAATCTCGTTAAGGAGATCCGTGAAGCGGCGATATCTCGTTGCGAGTTTCGCGAGTGATCCATGTTCGCGGGCTACGGCAGCCATCCTGGAGGAATTGGATTGGACTTCCGGATCGCTCAGTTGTTGTTCGAGTTCTTCAAATCGCTTTAGTTTCTCATCGAGCATTTCGCGCATTTTGTTTGCCTTGTTAGAAGGTGCATTGCGAAACCGAGGTGGTCGGTTCGCTGTGCAAGGAGTTGGGTCAACGACGGTGCAACTTGCTCGCTGGCTAAGACTCGAACAGCGATTCAACAGCAGTGGCGGATGAACGACGAATGGATTTGGATTTGTTGCGTGGCATATTTCTGACCGTTTAAGACAGTAAAAATATATCAATCGGGAAAAATAAGAACAAGCCGAGGGGGGGAGATTGGTCCTGTCGTAGAAAATCACAGCTCTGGTGTTTCGTTTTTCCTAAGTCTTTCTGCAAATACGGCATCTACGATCAATTGTAAGGAGTGGTACATCACAATGGGGATGATGTTGAATCCTAAATTGACTGCCGTGGAGAGCCCGATCATGAGTGTCTTTTGGCTACCTGAGAAGCCTATCGCAATTTGTTTTGGGCGGGGAAGTCCGATTGTTTTGGCCGTGAAAATACCCAGCCAGAAAACGGTTACGTGGACGGAAACCAGGATGATCGCAGTTGTCAAAAGGTTATCAATCGAAATTGGCGAATCGGTTTGATTTTCAAATCGAAGCCCCATTTTTACCGCTCCGAGAAAAACCATTGCGAGAACGCCAATGAGTGCAAGTCTGCTCAGTAAGGGTTTTGCCTGGGTGGCCCAGGCGGCTGATGAGCGATGGCGGCGGGCAACCTGTGCCAGAGCGATTGGAACCACAACGTAAAAAAACAATTTATAAATGGTGCCTACGAGTTGAGTCGAATCAATTTGATCGCCGGTCTGCAAAAAGATCCAGAACGGCATCACGAAGAAACAGGTTGCATTGGTGAGGATGGTGACCATTACGGCCACGCTGTCGTCTCCGCCGGCCGCACGCGTGAGAACGGCTGCCGACGCGAGAGTGCTTGGGGTGGCAGCGGTAATGATGATACCGGGGCCCAGTTCGGTTCCAGCCAGTGCCGCCAGGGGCCAGACCAGTAACGGAATTAGAATCAAATTGAAGGCAGCTCCCAGTAACGGTGCGACGGGACGCACTAACGACTGCTGCAGTTTTCCAAATTCCAAGGGCCAGGCCATCAAAAACATGGTTGCTGAGACAACTGACCACTTTAGCCATTCGATCTCTGCAAGCGTTTCAAAGGGGGGGGCAAATTGAAACCCCATCGCCATTAGTAGAAGAAGGGAAGCTAAAAACCAATGTTTTTGAATAAACTGCATGGATAGGTCGGTGTAGATGGTTGTGGCAGCGAATCTATTCGAACGATTGTAATCCCTGCTGCCAACCACACTTGATTGGTTTAGAATAGAAGCGGCTCGGGAATCGTGAGATTCGAGCGATATTTTCTCCCTCCTCAGAAACGCAAACAAGATCATGCTTCGATACTGGACTGCCGGCGAATCCCACGGAAAGTGCCTTTTGGCGTTAATTGATGGATTTCCTGCTGGATTTGAGATAGACACCGACAAAATCGATGAATTGCTGGTCATGAGACAGGGCGGCTATGGCCGTGGTAAACGTCAGACTCTTGAGCAGGATCATGTCGATGTTCTTACCGGTGTCTGGAATAACGTAACCCTTGGGGCGCCGATCACGCTTAAGGTGCCTAACAATGATTACAAGCTGGAGCGGCTCAAAGAATTACCCCGCCCCCGTCCCGGGCATGGTGATTTGAGTGGTTCGCTAAAGTACTTGAGTTCGATGAGGGGGATTTTGGAGCGGGCGAGTGCGAGGGAAACCTGTGTTCGCGTTGCAGCGGGAGCCCTGTGTCAGCAGCTATTGGAGTCTTTTGGAATTCAAACACTCGGCTATGTCGTGCAGCTTGGCGGGCTGAAAATTCCAGCGAAAGAAGGAACCCTTGCTCAGAGAAAAGCCTGGCGGAATGAGAGTGAGATTTATTCGCTCAATCCCGATCTCGATGGTGAGGCCAAGTCTTTGGTTGATGAAACAAAAAAAGCGGGTGACACCCTTGGGGGGATCATCGAAGTCGTGGTTGAGGGATTGCCGTTTGGGCTTGGTACCCATGCTCAGTGGGATCGAAAACTCGATGGGAAACTGGCCCAGGCAGTGATGGCCGTTCAGGCAATCAAAGGCGTTGAAATTGGGATGGGATTTGAGGCGGCTGGGTTACCGGGCAGCCAAGTCCATGATGGAATTCAATACGAGTCGAGTGAGAAATCCAGTGCAAATTTGGGGTATGTTAGGCCGACTAATAATGCTGGAGGACTGGAGGCGGGAATGACCAATGGTCAACCGTTGGTCATTCGGGCTGCTAAAAAACCGATTAGCACGCTGCAAACGCCACTTGAGTCCATCAATATGGAAACCAAGGAACCGAGCAAGGCGAGCTATGAGCGAAGCGACGTCTGTGCTTTGTCTGCAGCCAGTATCATTATTGAGAGCGTGGTTGCATTTGAGATCGCGGCGGCAATGGTGGACAAGTTTGGAGGTGATAGCATTCAGGAAATGAAGGCGAGATGGGACCTTTTTCATGAAATGGCTGGGGAAAAGTGACAAATCGTTATTGGTGTTTTTGGTGAAAAACATCAAGATTATGAGGACAGCGGGGGCCAAATTTCGGTGGGGGCCGGTTCCTGTTTTACGGTCGCGGTCGATCGGATCGTTTTTCACGTAGGCCGTCATCAATCAACTATCAATTAGCTGGCAAGGAAGTCAGGAAAATGAGCGACAATCAGCGAAGAGCTGCGTGCCGAATTATATTCCTGATTCTATGCGCGTTCCCCACTGCCTCCGTCGGCTATTGGATTTTTCACCCGCAAACTGCAGTGACGTGGGAGCGTGAGATACAAGCCAATTTAGGCCTGACGACACGGATTGATTCGGTCGAAACGCCCGGTCCGTACACGGTCATTTTGAGAGGCGTAGAGTTTCTGAATGTTGACGGTGAGCCGATTTTGGAAACCGTCGAAGCCAGAGTCGAATTCGGCAAACAATTTGATCGTGTGGTGATCCCGAATAAAGTGACGGGAGTTTCCGACAAGGGAATCGCATTGTTCATTGAAAATGTTCGTCAGAATATCGTCCGAAAACGCTCAATTGAGAAACGGTTGTTAATTGAATTTGAACAGGACCTTGTGATCAAGAAACAATTAGCGGTCGAGGCAGATCGATTGTTTGCGAGAACAAGCTCCTTTCAACTGAATCCTTCCGTCCGATTGGGAGAGCAGATCGTGCTATCGGATTTTCGGATTGAATTTGGTAAGTCAGATACGACCAGTCCTGAAGCTTTCGCGGCAGCAACTTTTAAGATTGGAAATGAAGGGGAAGTCCGCGGGAACGGCAAGTTCGTCGAGTTGGAAATCAATCGAAAAGATGCGGACGGCCTTGGCTTTAATTTGAATACCAACGGCTTGGCTATTCCCTGCTGGTTGTTGAAAAATAGTTTTGTCGATCTTCCGGCGACCCTTGGTCCCGACGCTCTATTCAAAGGTGAAGTTCTTTCTCAGCCCCAGGCGAGCATTTCAAATGTGTCGCTGCGAGGGTGGTTTGAGCAAGTTAGTTTGGCGGCATCGGTGTCGCAGGGAAGCGTTGAGTCTGCGATGGTCCAGTTGGTCGAGTGTGAATTCGAAGGAGGACTTTTGTCTCGCTGGCAAGCTAATCTTTACCCCAACTCTGAATCTGCTCCACGTCCGATCGACGGTGAGTACTTGTTCACCTATACCCGCAATCTGGACATTGCGGGCGCGATCAATAAGGCATGGAGCGATTACTCTACTGACCTTGAACAGTAATCGCGAAATTTCAAAGGTTAGGGTGAGTGCTTAACCAAGGATTTTCTTGTCGGCAGCTTCTCGGGCGTAACTCATCCAGAATTTTACTGGAATGAAAACGAAGGCCGCAACGACGACGTGTGCGACCGCAACCATGATGATTTTCTGAATGGTGTCATCTTCCGTCCCCGCATACGCGTGTAATCCGACTCCCATCGAATTGACGCCTTTCCAGGACCAAAGAACAATCACATTGCCAAGTACCGCCAGCGCAGCGATCCCACGATCCTTTACGAGGCCGCCCCAGCGAGCATGAAGAACAACGGCATTCCACAGCACGATCATCAGTGCGCCATTTTCTTTCGGGTCCCAGCCCCAGAACCTTCCCCACGAATCGTCACCCCAGAGGCCACCTAAAACGGTGCCAAAAAAGCTGCAAAACAGGCCAAAACAAACAATCCCATAAATCAAATTGACGAAGGAACGACGTCTCTGAACCGTTGCGAATGCGGGCGTTACCAGTAATCCAATCAAGTAGGCGAATCCGAGCAAGCCCGCCGCAAACGTCGCGCTGTATCCAAGTGAAATGCAGATCACATGAGTGGAAAGCCAGAATTGAGTATCCAGAACTGCGACCATCACAGTAAACGTATCACCATCCACAATGGTCATTGTCCAAGCCCAAATTAAAGCGAGTAATGCACCGAGTGAGGCGACGACATTTCCAATCCCCAGTTTCGTGATCCGTTCAACGATCAACATGAGTACGACCAATCCCATCGAAACAAATAGAGCCGATGAATAGAGGTTGGTAACCGGAGGGCGACCGGAGATGATTACACGGAAAACTAAGCCCGTTATTTGCCATCCCAGCCCTAAGATAATTAACGAACTCGATACGCGATTCCAGAGTTGGTGCAGTCCAATCCAGCCAAAGCAAGCAGTGATAAATGCGAGCAGGTAGATTGCTGTGGCAAAGTAAAACGGTGAATAACTATTGTAAATCTTCTCAACGCTAAATTTCCGACTGCTAAAACCGGTTGGCTGCGTTGCTTCGATTTCTGCCAAATAGTCGTCCACCACCATGTTGAACGTTGCTGAGTCCTGAGCGAGATAGGCTGGGCGAAGTTTCGACAAAAGTTCGAAGAACTTGTTTTCGTCTGGTTCGATCTCTGCATTACCGTTGTTAAGTGCCAAAATCTTACCGGCCAGATCTTTCTCTGCGAAGGCGACGTTTTGGGCAAGGATCGAATCGATTAATGGATTGTCATTGTTTTCAATCGACTTTCGAATAGCCTCGGGGATCTGATCCCAATTGTCCATAAGCGACTTTGCAATTTGCTCTTTGTCGGTCGTTCCAAAAGCTGCTCCCAGTTGCTGGCGAATGATGGGATCTTCCAGTAAGAAACCGATATTAGCGGCACGGATGACGCGAGGCTTAATGATGGGAACAATCTCTAGTGCCACAATGGCTTTGCCCAGTTCCGTCGTGGTCTTGCAATCAAGTTTCACGGCGAGGTCAGCTAACCATGC
>Ga0075437_10229_pt1 | contig 14662 bp, 10 predicted proteins | sample MintriMetagenome_FD_74266 | JGI IMG/M metagenome (GOLD analysis project Ga0075437, IMG submission 74266) | Marine eukaryotic communities from Monterey Bay, USA to study complex ecological interactions - Minidiscus trioculatus and... | ecosystem: Environmental > Aquatic > Marine > Unclassified...
GCATTGTATATGTGTATAACAAAGTGATGAACACTCCCAGCATATTTCTAGGGCCCTCTGTTTCAATATTTCACAGTATTTTTCAGGCAATATTTTGCAATTAAGTGATAGCTATGACATCTTGTTGGTACATTTATAGGGTTCTTGGCTTCATTTTTTTTTTGACCCTGTACCCCCTTCTAGACTCTATTTAGTTTTGCAGCTATGTATTTTTCATGATCAGTCCTCTTTGGATACCTCGCGTACATAGGTTCAGATAGTCTTACTTAGGTACTCACCTACTTTCGTATGTAGCGGACGATTTTGAGACCTGCAAACTGCAAACCGAAGTCGCTCTATATATAGGTACTCACCTACATTACGTATGTAGCGGACGATTTTGAGATCTATAAATTGAGGGTACTTTACCGGTACTGATAAGTACAATATGACATAGGTCCTTGCTCAATACTTGCTTGTGGTGCATTAGTTACTACTGGGTATCATTAAACCAGTCTTTTATAGGCACCAGATCCTCAGGATGGCCACCACTCTACACTGTAGATGCGCAGTTATTATACTGCTAGTCGGCGTTATAATATCATCGCCGCATACCACGATTGCAGCCAAGGCAAGGAAAAATTATGATACACCAACGTCCACCACCACCACACAAGATGGTTTACAAACTAATAATGAACCGTCGGAAAGTACACAAACACTCCAACAAAAACAAACTGAACACTCTTCTATTCAGCAACAATTCAATTCCAAACTATCTTCAATGAAAAATACAAACAAACATTTAAAATATGAATTTAATACCTTAATAAATGCACGTAATGAACGTGATAAACTATATGATAAAATGGATATAGTTGGATCTAAAGTAACTGAATTAATTAGACGTACCGAAAAGGTATTAGACCGAGTTGAAGAGTATAATGTCATGGCCTTGAAGGGTGCAACCCCTGTTAAAAAAGCCGGTGATGTAATGGAAAAGTATAGTTTAGAAAAGAGATTGGAAAATGTTATAAAGGAAGAGCTGGCTAGAAGAGAAAGGTATGGACTGGTTAATCTGGTTACGGCTAGTGTCGAAGAAAACGCCACAGATACGTCAACAGATAGTATTGTTGAGGAGACCGAAGAAGGTGACAGTCCATCTACTGACTCACCATATATTACAATAGAAAAATTACAACAACTCCTATCATCACAAAATGTAATATCACCAAGTGAATCTACATTGAAATCATCATTAACAACATTATCAACAAAGTTAATGAATGATATAGTTTCAGTCGAAGATGGTACATATACCAAACGAGGAAAGCAATTGAATGATCATTATGAGAATCAATTCGCCTCGATAAAAAAATCCCAATCCACGAATGATGGTCAATGTCTATCCATACCAACGACATTGCATATTGTTAGTACCAAACTGGAAGAGCATTATTATGATGGTATCAATTTAATAGATCATGCAACATATGAAAATGGTGCTTCGGTTGTGTATGAACTAACTAGTAGTTCATATGTCCCTCCTCCCCGTAATAGTCTAATAAAAGAAAGTGAGGATATCAATGAGATAAAACGAACAATGTATGATGAACAGATTGAAGACTTGTATCATCAAAAACAAGAACAAATGAATGACGAGGGTGGCAGCTTGAATGGTTGGTCATCTTCTCTTCAAAAACTAAATATATGGAAATGGTACACGTCTTACAAGTTTGATTCACTACGACAATACCTTCCGTCAGATTGGGAACGTGCACTAGACACTTTATCGTTACATACCTCAACTGCTTGGTCAGATTATACACCTCGGGGTGCAATTGATGCTCTTATCCCAGATTATGTCTATCATTCGCTAGGATTGGGACATTTATTAGGCATTAGTCGAACTGTCAGTCCAGAGGTTGCAATTTCTGCTGGGTATACTAAAAGTGGAAGCGATAAGAAGAAGAAGAAAGGGATGAGAAATGGTGGATGGGTTTCTAAACCAATGGGACAATGCTATCCCCTCTCCATGAGAAATGAAGATGATCCTGCATTATCATTACTGAGTCGTCGTCACGACTCGTATGATTATGAAGAAAATATCATTGATGAACAGCTATTGATTGGTCCAAAGTATACAATACGCTTACCATATGCTGTGCATATTGATTCCGTTACTATTGAACATCGTTCATTTCCATTGCCAAGTAGTGAGTTAGAAAAGGGCCTGAAGGGCGGAGAAAGTGCTCCACATTGGGTACGAGTTGTAGGTTTTCCACCCTGTCCTCAAGCTCAACACAAAAGTGACGATGGAGAAGAGTTAGACGAAGAGGATGAATGCAACATACGTGGTTTTGATTTGAACAGTCCGATAAATCTGGGTACCGTTGAATATCAACGTGTTACTGTTGATGGACTAGAAGATGATTATGGTGGCTCAAGCAGTAGTGGAGATGACGGCGAGGCTGAATACGTATCAGATGAGCAACGTCGTCACAGACGTAGGAGTATACAAACGTTTGCTGTCAAGGGTGGTAAATTGAAACCCAAGTTGTCTGACGAGAATGAAAGTGGAAGGGAGGAGAATGGTTCGTGTTCGAACGGCTCTCCATCTTGCGGGGCGCCATTTGAGGAAGAAGAGGATGTTGATGATGTCACAGAAGAGGCATTACCAGCCGCCGGTCAATGTGCCCCACCCAAGGATGAAGACTCGTTGCCGTCCTGTGGTGGCGAAGACATGTCATCTCAATCTACAAATAGATCATCCAAACAAGAACCATTTGTTGTCAAGGCAGTATCTTTCATCATTGAAGAAAATTGGGGTAACGCTGACTATACATGCTTGTATCGTGTCCGTGTTCATGGAGATGCTTTCATAGATGATATTGCAGAGGAGATCTGGGAAGACGAAGAGGAAATTGTACCCGAAGATAAAGTGTATGAAGCTGAAGACTCAATCGTACCCGAAGAAAACGAGGAGAAGGAGGTATACGAAATAGACGCTGGCCGAGAAAGGGAAAGCAAAGATGCAGACGCAGGTAGTGGTAATAGGAGAATTAAAAAGCCCTCTGAAGAACAAGTTGAGGCCATCGCCGAACTTGACAGCGAGGATTTTGAGGAAGACGAAGAGCTTGACAGTGATGACTTCAAGGACTATGGAGAGTATGATGAGAGCGAAGAAGATGAAGACGAAGGAGACGACTCATGGATGGATTAATCTAGCTTAGACTCTAACCAGTAAAACTTCTACTAGATAAAACAGTCTCACAGCCTAGTCAACTTTACATTTACTTCCCGGTATCCTTTTACTTCATATAGTATCTACACCATCAAGATAAAGGTCTCTTGTTATCATTTAGCAAGAAGCTCCTTTCAGTAGCGTCACAGATGGTATTGTTGCAGTATATTCATGTATTACTTCTTGCCGCTCTCAGCCTCCTCGGACTAGTAAGAGGGTTTTCTCTGCACAAACAATTTGATGAACCAATCATACTATCTTTGCCAGATATATTATCATCGAGTCAAGTAAGTGATATGATACATACTGTGGATGTTGCAATACAAAGTGGATCTATAAAACCAACTCAATCATATCAGGAAGATATTTTTTCCAAGGATAAGTTCCTGACCGAGGAAGATACATTGCAACGAATACTGCAGAAAGTTTTGAATGAGCAGCTGATACCATCAGAGTATATAATACACATAAACGATGGCGAGGAAAGAGATGAATCATCGTCAATGTTACCTGCATTTGTATATGCAGTCAAAAATTACCAGGATAGAATACCAGAGGGTGATATTATTGCTGGTGCTAATATAATCCAACGTAGAAATGCAATCAATAAATGGAAAAGCGAAGACGGATCAAACATCATGAAACTATCATGTGATAATATCGTTGTGGATGATAATGGTGCAATTGATTGGGATTCGATCAGGTTAGGTAAACGATATGAATTACCTCCCGATATATTGACTCAACTTGAACAATTGATACCTATGTTCCTTCTTGGAAATTGGAAAACAAATGATGCAACACTTGTGAAATACAATGAAGGTGAACTGCAAGTACCCCATATCGATCCATGTCAAGCAACGCTATTGATATGCCTACAAAGTTGCGATGAAGGAGGTGATACATGCTTCCCGTTGTTAGAAGACCAGCGAAGGGAGAATAAAGCTGGGAACGGAATCTTGTTCTTTTCATCAAACAAAAAAGGAGGTCAAAACACTTTATCCTTACATCATGGTGCCAAGGTATTAAAAGGAGGGAAGATAGTAGTGCAGTTGATGCTTGATCTCGTTGCCGATGATCTCTCTAACAAGGCACCCGAATCATGGCTTGATTATATAATAGATACATAACTTTTGATAAGATGACATAATATGAAAGCTTTGAAGAGATACAGTAGATATAATGTAATGCAACAACTATGTACAGTTACAGCAACCGCAAATTAATTCTTCACAATCAGCAGTAAGATCTTGCAATAGAAAGCCCTCTTTTAGATTGCATACCGATACTGGCATTTCACCTGACAAACTACTATCATGTAAGTGCATGAGCTTCAGTTTGGTCAACTCTCCTAATTCTTCTGGAACCTGGCCACTAAAGTTATTGCCCTCGAGATAGACATACTCAAGCTTTAGCATTTTGCCCATATCACTAGGGATAGGTCCTGATAACGAGTTGTCAGCAGCACGAAGTGTATGCAGTGATGTCATTCCACGGAGAGTGATTGGTAGCCGTCCACTCAGATTGTTTCCAGTAAGAAAGAGCTCTTCTAAATCTCTCATTTGTCCCCATTCATCCGGCAAGAATCCTGTCAGTTCATTAGAATCCAAGTAAAGAAAGACGAGTCCGTCTAGTATTCCGATTTCTGGTGGCAAGGATCCGCTTAGACCCATTTGATACATGTGTAATTCAGTCAACTTGCCAAGCTTGGCAAGTTCTGATGGTATCGTCCCTTCAATCTTTGAATTGCTATCTAAATATAGAGTCTCCAAGTTCGACAAAAGTCCAAGAGCTGATGGTATCGTTCCCGACAACTTATTATCACGAAGACGTAAATCAATCATTGATTTCATTTGACCAAACGATACAGGGATATCTCCTGATAATTCATTCTCATCAAGATACAACGCAATCAAATCTTGTAAACCTCCAAACGAGTCTGGTATCCTTCCTTCAAATGTATTGTTGAACATACTAGCACCTCGCAACTTGAAAAGATTTCCAATCTCTATTGGTATCGTTCCTCGCAGTTTGTTATCATTAATGTATAGATTGAACAAGTTGCCCAGGTGACCAATTTCATGAGGTAAAACGCCCGAGAAGTTATTCTCAAAGATGAACAGGTCTTCTAAATCTTCAAGCTTTCCTATCTCCGGTAATATTGTACCCTCCAATTCATTTCGACTTAAATCTAATGCCTTTAATCGATTGAAACCTGTATATACCTCTCGGGGTAGTATTCCATTAACATTATTCGATGTCAAGTTCAATATCGCAACATAGAAATCTCCATCATACTTTTCACCATACGTGTCATGTGGATGACAAGTTATACCATGCCAAAGACACAATCCCTTCGATGACATCCAATTGTTATTCTTATTCCATTCAATATCCTCAGCTGTCAAGTCTAGCGGGTTGTACGGCGCGTCAAATGGATCTTCAACATTCGATCCTGTCATACTTTCTTGAACGATTTGTAAATCATTCGTTTGAAACCATAACACTGCCAATGCATATCTTTCAAACAATGCCCGTTCTTTATCAATATCATTATCATTACCCATGATCATACCTGATGACATTGGAGATTCATCATCTCGTGGTGGTAAATCCAATTGCCTTTCATCATCTTTCACTAACCATACCAATGCCTTATATTGAGGAGTGTATGTCTCCTCTAAACTCCATGCATGTGATATATCATGTTCAAGTAATCGATCTTTAATACGATTGAACTTCACAACATCAAAGTCTGCTTGTGGTATTGGTCTATATCCAGCCCAAGGCGATGAATTACCAAAATTTGAACCACCACTGTTTGCTCGTAGTGGCTCCGTTACTGCCAATAGAATAATAAGAAGTGTTGCTACCATAACTGTTGCACAAATAACACGACGCTGTATGAAACAGCATTCCGGTAACATTACATATCTCTTATTTGAACCACCACTTCGTTGACGAAAATCATCACCATCTTCATCATTCATGTCAACATTGAATGAATTAATATTCTCATTTTTCCCATCACCACCACCACGTAACCTTCTTGATGCCATTAATATCAATTCACGAGATTCAGTATGTTCTTTATTAAAACTTCTTTTCAACCAACTACCTCCTCGTGATTTGGGCGTGGCTGTACTTGAATCCATATCACTACCACTACTATCATTATTATAATTCGCACCAGTAATGAATCCCAACTTTTCAGCATCAAGTTTCATATCCTTCTGTGTTTGACTTCTCCATAAATTTGCCGATGCAGTGAATACCGATGGAGGTCCTAGGGCATCTTCATCATCTGTCATATTATCATCTATTGCATAATTGTTATTATTTGCCTCCATATCTGCCATTGTTGGTGGCAACCCTAATCCTAAGTCGTTATTATCCGAATAGTCACTTGTTGCTCCATTAGAAAGAGGAAGTCCAGACGCGGCCTCTTCCATCAATCTCATTTGTCGTTGCCTTTCCGCACGACGTTCATGTAGCTTTGACTCTTTTTCAAATGCGTCTATCATGGTTATTACTTATTTGTTAGAGTACTTATTACTTATTGCCTACCTATATCCTATGAAATGAGAATGACCTAAAAGAGCACAAGATGTGTTAGCTATTTGCAGTGTTCACCGCCGATAGAATACACCGCTTGTGACGGAGGAATAAGGCCGATGATTGCTATCACAGGATATAAGACGGTGGCTATGGGCTATCCGGCTATCGTATTTGCATAGGATTAGGATTGACTTTCTGCCATTGCAACGCTTCTACTGGTCCGATTTACACCGTTCCAAGCATACCGGCCTCCTCTATAGCATCTGGACGACGCGTATACCAAGTTTCATGGTCGAATTCCTAGTATCGGCGGCGTTATTCCATCCGCCCCAAGCCAAGTCGAGCTTAATGGAGAAAATTAGTGGTATCCTAAAATGCTGATATCGATGCTACTTTGTAGGGGTGGTATGATATAGTTATATGCTGTGTATGAATGATATGAGTTAACTAACCTTTAGATTATACTAAATACTGTGGTTTCTGTGCTTTTTGTCCAATGCAATACACCCTATCACATCCTACAATATCGTACTATAATGATGTTTTGTGCCTCCTCTTGAAATCGCCCTCACAACATGATATCTCCACCTCCATATCTGATCATCCAAGGCATATCTCCCGGCTGGACCTACTACTTTTCTCTCCCTTATATAGTATATTAATTGATTGTTGTGTTGGTTGTACTCCTATCCCACCCCAGTGCTTGTCAGGGCCTCTCTTTCCTACTTGCATCCTCCCCCACCCCTAAATTGCTACTTTGATGATGGTTGTATATCCTGGCATGATACTGCCATCAATTTGTATATCAGTAGTAATACTACCATCAGATATTGTTTATATGATAGTTGTCTATGCAATTGTAGGAGGAGGGTTGCTGATATTGAGTAATGATGGCATAAATCATTATTGTTTTGTAGGGTTAGTGGAGGAGGTGTTGGTGTCAACTTTCACAATCTGATGGCCTATATGAGCATGGCCTTCTACGGCTTACAAGGCCTCCTAAACAGTGGTCCCCTCAACAGGATGAACATATATATCATATAGATTGATGCCATTGATTGTTTGACGGTGGTATAGGCCGTCTTCTATTGATAGATGACTATTGTTGTCAGTGATCACATCATCATCAACAATTGCAAAAAAAATGCAGCCTAGGAGGAAACTTGTGTAGTAGACCTAGTAGACGGTCGCCATTGATGTAATGCTGTTAGACAGTGATAAATGGGTATATTAGCTGTTAGATCCTATGATATGGAGTTGTTGAATAGGCTGGTTGATGTGATATGGTGGTGACGGCGATAGCGTTGAGTTTGTGGTGAGGGTCAAAAAAAAAATGAAAAAAGATACCTAGCGGCAGGAAACGGTTAACTTGTTATATTAGTTGTAATTATTGTTGTACATCGGCGGTATCTTTTTTGCCACACAAAAATAAAAAGAGCAACTCGACTCAACACTCACTCTACTAAGCTCCTCCTCCTCCTTATCGAGCTACTAAACAACCAAAGCATAGTACAAACAACACAATGTCATCTAGTAACGATATGGAATGGTCGGCCGTGTCGCAGCCGGCGAGTAATAACATTATCATCCAACAAGAAGGCACCGACAGAACGAATAATAATAATAATAACAACAACATCGACTCATCAACCAACATGACTGACTCCTCGACTCTATCCTCTAGTACATCGTCAACAGCATTCGATTCTAATATGAATGATAATAATAATAATTCATTGTTAAGTCAACAATCGTCAGCAGGATCGTCCTCTGATAATAGTTTACTACCAATGACGACGAATGATCAGTCGACGATGATTACAACATTAGCACGATGCTCGACTAAATCAAGTAACAATAAAGAAAACAACGACTACGTAAGCAATGGGAAGGTAAGTAAATGTTTGTATAATTTATTACATTAAGAGGTGACGAATCCAACAAGGTTATATTCTCATACATTACCATCTCATCATTAGCAAAAGAAAAAGAAACGACGAATCAAAGGCAACAACCGATACATTCCTAATGGTATGGAACTATTATTCTATGGACCTGCGGGTGGTAGAGGAATGAAGTTGTATATGAAGATGCTTTGTGATCATGAGTTTGTATTGAGAATGATACCTCGTAGTAAAATCGGCAGTCCTTATGCTGTATGTAGAGAATTGAAATACCTTGCCGATAATAGAGGATTGTTTGCTCGTCACTATCCAGGCGGTGATAGACTAACAAGTGGATATGATCATGTATATACAATGAAGAAATTGATTGAAATGAAAACTTTTGACTTTAGAGCATACTTTGAAGCACTTGGCAAGGCCGGACATGAGATTACAAACTGTTGGGTTGTTCAATATCTATGGAGTGGTAAGCATGATTGGCATAGAGATAAGGGAATTAGAGGGACACACAGATGGATTATGTCACTGGGGTGCCTAGGAAAGGAGTTCTGGTTGAAGTGCGGAGATGGACAAGTCAAGCACATGCTACGACATGGATCGGTGGTATGCATGAACAAGAAGACATCTGGAATGACAGATGGTACATTTAAGCATGCAGGCATGGGAGATGCCACAGGATCATTTGCTGTTGTATTTGAGACAAAGTTTGTAGGCTAAATTAAGTATAGACAAAGCTAGGGGAACTGCACTACCTCTGAATCGTATATGTGTTGGATACGAGAGGAGTCCCAACATCAACAACGGCGATATTCACCAGCAAGATAATTCATTTCAGATGGAACCTCGAGTGTCTGAACAAACTCATCTGCATCATATGCTGCTCCGAGATCATACGGGCCAGTAATGACGTAATCACTACGTCCTGCGGCTGAGAAAAGAACATGAACTCCAGCAGACATCGAGTGATCCCAGCTTCCAGACACAGTGCAAAGATCGCAGTCATAGCTTGACGACCCATCACTGCAAGGGTTACCCCCGTACATCTCTGGTCGATAGCGGTCATCCAACTTGTACGAGAAGACAAACGTCTCAGTCCCTTCCGTCACAGCTGGAAATGTAAACGTTATCCATGATGGTGTATTGAGTGCTTTAGCGTAGTAAGTTCCGAACTTCGAAAGTAATTGAATCGACTCGGCGTTTATGACAGCTCGGCACAACTCCGCTCCTTCAACGAAACCTTGATCATCTGGGCCATTGCAATTATCAGATGTACATATCTCCTTGGGGCCTGCCATGGCAGCGCTGAGGATTCCTTCATCATTACAAAGACCTGCCGTTTCGTGGAGTGTTTCAATTCTATGAATCTTAAAAGGATACAAGTCAGAGTCAGTTGGCTCAGATGTGTATATTTGCTCAGACACGTCTTCAGCACTAGGAATAATTGGAAGTAAAGGAAGCATGGCGCTATCCTCAAGTAATGGTGATATTTCAGACCAGTCTGTGTTTTTTGTTGGACTAGCGGTAGGAGCATGACTTGGAGCTTGTGTGGGCTTTAGCAAAGGTTAATTGATGTCAGATTGTTGTAAAAGACAAGAGATGGACGAGTATAACAAATAGAAACATACCATAGAAGTTGGTGAGCCAGTCGGAGTATTAGTTGGGGTCTACATAGTTTGAGGTGCAGAGAATGTGAGTTGCACCGATATTAGCAGCATCAGATACACTTTGAGACGAGGTAAAGTATACAAAACAAAGCAATACATCCTCACCTGACTAGGAGACTTGCTCGGAGGTTCTGCAAACGATGTTGATGTTGTTGTAGTTGTTTCCTGTTCGGAAGGCTTTGTAGGGGACGACTGTATAGATAGGAAAAGAGAAATATTGTTAGTTTGGCTTTTCAAAGTGCTATAAAGGTTGATACATTCAAGCTTACTGTTGGTGATGACGAAGGCAGAGCCGTCTAAGAGTTCATCGAATGAAGGAGGAAAAGTGATTAGAGAAAGACAAGAGTTTTAAACATATGATACACAGGAACTCACCCCCACAATTGTTTCACTGGACGTTGTACTAACTGCAGTTTGATCAACTGTGATGCTCTGAACAGTAACCGAAGCGAGGGCGACATTATCACTACTTTGAATTGCATTTTGCATATCTTCATTCGATGTAGCCGTTGAGACCGCGTTTACAACTTGGTCCTCCACACTTGTACTAGTACAATCCTCACCGGTACATTTATTTTCAACTATCACTTCATATTCAATATCAGCTGATGTAGTTAGTAATCTTTCATCTGGATACCGTAATGATCTCCGAACGGCATCTCCGCCTATTGATAATATCCGAACCTCCTGTAGATCACCTCCCAATGCAACTAACAGCATATCAAATATCATATCCTCTAATGTCTCAACAAGTGCCGCTTTCTCATCAGCATTCGTTGGTATATCAATATCCCCTAACGTTAAAGTACTTGTCACCGCAGTAGTAATAGTAGTCAACTCATACTCTATGATACCGTCACAACCTAATTGTGGAGTATCTAAATGTTCACATAAACATGCCATACTAGTTTGCCCGCCATAGGCTTTAGCACAACACTCCTCACCCGTACTATAATTCGGTCGATCATTCACATTATTATAAGGCAAGGGTAGCTTATTGGAACAACCTGCAGTTGACCATGACATTTCATACATAGGATACCAAAATTTGGCTGTGCGATCTGCATTCGTTGGCGATGCTGTAGGTCGTATATCAATGGGTAACATACTTATACATTTATTCGAAGTCTGGCCAGCATAAGCTTGTTTACAACATGAGAGCATATCACTATATGTTGGCCGCTGTTGTATAAAAAGAAGATAGGGATATGAGATTTGCATATCATAATGATGAAGCATAGCATAAGCGCAATATGATAAACTTACACCACTTGGTAGCGGACGTGTGTTTATACAGTGGCCATCATTCCAATTTACATTGTAGTTGGGGTAGTATACATCTAATCCGCCTACGCACGATGAAAGGTCAGCAGCATGTGTCAGTATTTAAACAAAATACATGCTCGCACAGTTTCCATAAGATACTTACCAACATCCGTAGGACTAATAGTAGGTGGATTGGGCAATTGAGATAAGCAATGCCCACTAGTTTGTCCTTTATATGCACCATTACAACAATCTACTTCTGTATCATAACCTGGTGAATTGCAATCGATTGTATAATGACAATATCCCTTACTCCATCCTGCTGAATAGATGGGGTGCCATGCTGATGATGGAGGAGAATCGTTATTATTTACCCAACAATTCGTTCCAGGATATAAATATGATTCGAGTGATCTTCTTTGATCATCGGTTGCAGTGACTCCGATGAGTATGCAGTGTGAGATTATTAAGTAGATATTATTCAATGCATTCATCATTTGTATTGTATTGCAATTTTGATAACTATATCTTGCAAATTGCAATCGTCAACTAATACTTTCTACCTCTTCTTATCATCTATACATCTATATATAGTATTAGGCCTTGTAGTGGGGTTAGTGATGAGATGTGAGATGATTTATGATTTACTTTTTACTTTGAGTGGAGGGGCTTACCTAATTGAGTGATTTGTGATGCGACACAGACATTGTGGCACTCAAGAATAGAGTTGCCTCATACAATTATATAGTGCCTCATCAACAAATCAATGATGACTGATATCCAAGGAGAATTGGTATAGATTGATAAATGGCAACTTAATGCATGACAACTTAGAAATACAACCTTTGTTTATTGTTAACAAAGTGCACTACAGTCACTCTCTCTGTTGTTTCTCACTCGACTTTCGACCGCCTTTTGAGTTAGATATTGTGCTAGCAAGCTAGGAAAGTTGGGCACCTCCTTATACCCTGGGAAATAATTAACATCAACAACAAGAATTTCCTTGCCATCACTACTATCTGGAGTAGTATCATTATTGTTTCTTGATTTGATGCTGTTATGCTTTACCAAAACATCAAAGCCAAATAATTCCAAACCAAATGCATCTCGCAATGCTCTTGTTACTGGTTCTATCTCGTCCTTGGTAACAAACTTTGCTAGATCAGAATCACATCTTTGATCTAGTCTCGGTGGGCTCTCATTGTTGTCTTCTGATGACATACTTTCTAGCCTGGCTGAACTATCAAGTCGTTCCCTCTTCCTTTGTGGAAGCGAGTGCTGTGTATTATCACGACAAGAAGATTCTCCTTCCCCATCCCCCGCTATACCAAAGTCTGATAGTTTTGGATATGGTCGTTGTGAATTGAATTCAACATAGCATCTACTTCCAGCCGGCCGTTCAAACTCTACATAACTTTCAGTCCGTGGTCTCTTTTGGGGTAGTGGAGACTGGGTCGCCACTGATGGTAGGCCTTCTTGGCTTTGTTCAAACACTTCTTTTCCTGGTAAATTTGGCAAACTCTCTCTAGAATACACCCAAACGGAATCACCCAATACATACACCTTGAATAATTTCTCGCCGTGATTAGCATATTCTTGTAATAGACATGGTGTCTTCAGACGTTGCAATCCATCTCGTGCTAATACGATACCCATGTGATGTGAAGACTTGGTTCCTGCTGCTGTCAAAGGTTTTGCAATTAGCGGATACTCAAACCCCGAACTGTCGATTTCATCAGCTAGAGAAGTGAATGTTTGTTGCTCGTTCTCATCAGTATCCTTCATAACACGAAACCTCGGAGTACGAACCGGCAAACCGCCCTTTGTCGTGACACCTGCCAAACATTTCGACAATACCGTGGCCATGTCTGCACGTGACATGACCGCCAATATATTGTTAGGCGAATCAACCAACACACACGAGGGATGTACTTTATGTTTGTACTCTTGTAAACGTTGTATACGAGTTGAGGCACGGAGTTGATGACGTGACATACTCTGTTGAGGGAGGTTGATAAGTCTTGTTTCATCCTGCGCATGATCGTTCCCACCCCCATCGTCTTTATTGTCAGTACAAACTTTGCAGTTATTCTCCCCCATCTCTTCAATCCCTTGACCGTCGCTATTGCGTAACATCTTTGATAAACACAATATATCCTCAGTCAATTTATGCAGTATCACATCAAATTTACCCCCATGCTGTTCTGATAGTGGTGTGTCTAAATCGATAGGAACGAATGATACACGTATTGGATGACGCCGAGTTAAGGATGAACCTTTTGGTTGCTGTTTATGACCATTGCAATATGTTGTTGTAGAAACAGACGATCCTCCATCCGTAACCAACGGTGTCTCGTTAGGTTCTCCAGGACTTGTAGGACCCAAAGACGTTTTATTTGGCAATGCAGAGGCGCCTGCTTCTCCAAGTTTATCCCCAACGCTGTGATCCCCCGTAGACGACGAGGAGGATGAAGTTCGTACTAAATGGATATGACCTCGTGAATCAGGTAAAAATGTCAATTGTATCCCATTAATATTCCCTCCTCCACCATTATTATTCCCTTTCTGGCTACTACTTCTCATTGTAGCAATGCATCATCACGACCACTTAATCCAAGAGCACGTCCCCCCGCCAATACTATCCCACCTGATTTGTTATTATTATCTGTTGGGGTAGGTGTACCATTCATAGTGTCATTTATTTCAATTTCATCATAATTTATTGTGTTGTTAATATCTTCATCATTTTTGCTGCACAGACTTTCTTCTTGCGGCAAGGTACCGCATTGAAATTGGTTGTTATAATCAATAGATTGATCCATGATTTAAACTGTAACTGAACGATGTCTCTATAGTAATGTGCACGGATTGAATTGCAGACGTGCTACAGTATGGATATGTGAGTCGAGAGCTCCTTTATTGCGTATAGAATGAGTAAACCTGAGGGTCACCGACAACTCATATCTTTTTGTGATATTAATATAGAGTTCTTTTTCTGTTGCAACGCTAATACTATTGCCAATTGCAATTGCAATGCAATGATGTGT
>Ga0075437_12025_pt1 | contig 14631 bp, 14 predicted proteins | sample MintriMetagenome_FD_74266 | JGI IMG/M metagenome (GOLD analysis project Ga0075437, IMG submission 74266) | Marine eukaryotic communities from Monterey Bay, USA to study complex ecological interactions - Minidiscus trioculatus and... | ecosystem: Environmental > Aquatic > Marine > Unclassified...
TTCGTGTTCGTTCCTATCTGAAACGTCTCTGCCTTTTGATTGTCGAATCAGGTGTGCAGGAACTGTTAGTAACAATCGGTATCGAGTTGAGTAAAGCTTGTCAAGCTCATGAGTGGCTACAAGGTAGCATGAGCTGGGTACCATCATCACACAATGAGTGTGCCGGCGAGGGCGAATCGTTCTTCAAGAAGGTGAAGGAACTTGAAACATCTGCCGACCCATTGAACGAGGACTTTGGTATGTCTTACTTTGCATACATCTTGGCCACAAGTATTCAAATGATTGCACTTGCCTCATGGGCGGCGGATACTGTTGAAGGACATCTTGTGTTGACTGATGTGATTATGGACTTGATCTTCGGTTTCTTTAACTGGGGGGATGCCTTTGGAGATGAACACCCAGTAAAACGAGGTCCAGGAGTAAATATTTATGATGCAGCAAAGTACTCCACTGCTGCTAGATCGAGAGCTAGGGATCGAATCAGTTTGTGGCTTGAATATCTCAAAGGTAAAGTTGGAGGGTTTGGTGCACTTAACCGGTGTAAGGCGGCATTCGACGGTCCAGATTTGCCAACAGTGGAGCAGTTTCTTGAACAGCATGACTTCTACCATTTCTTCACCTTCACTTTGTTACATATTGAAGTTTACATGTACCAAGAGATGAATGGATGGTGGCCAGTCTTCGTTTTCTTGCATGGACCGCCATGCTACATGGCAGATTCTACTTACTCAATGAAGGTCACGCCAGGTATCGTCGCATCAATGCAGAAGCGATGCAAGGAGATGTATGCCATCTTCCTCATCTGCCTCAAGCTTCGTGAACCCGAGGCATCTTCTAGTATTGATAGGAACCTCAACAACTACTCCATCTTTGGCAATCTGTTGGTTGCTCATGCTGTGTATGTTTACATGATATGCAATGTCCACATTGCTCGTGTGTATGCATGTATTGCGTTCAAGAACTTCTTACTTGGGGATGAATGCAATGCATTTGACCCATGCTACCATGGCTTGGAATTTGAGAATCCATTGGTATTATCAACTTCTGCTCGTAAGAAGTTGAAATATGACGGTGGTTCTGAATACAACACCAACTTCACAATGGAGGTACTTTCTTGTATTAGTCACTGCATCGAGGAGGCAAGAAAGATGGAGATACTTAGGAATGCTGCTGCGTTGATCAAGGACAAGATGCGTTATGCCAAAGACTCCGATAGTGCAAGGGATGCTGAAGCACTTTCAAACGTCAAGTCTCTTCTTGAGACAACGTATGCAGATAAACTTCAATCTCTTCATGATGACAACAATCAAGGCAAAACTGATGCTAGCAGGAAGCGCAAGGCTGTGGCCGAGGCCAAGGAGGGAGAGGAGATGATTAGAGGGGTCGAGGCAAAAACGTTGAAATCCGGTGCTACAAAGTATACGGTGAAAGTGTACTTCTACAAAGGCAAAGGAACCGGCTACGTGCGCCAAAACATGACGACTATCAAAGCGGCTAACGAAGCCAAGCGTGCATGTGAAGCTTGGAAGAAGAGCAACCCTATTACAGCGGAGAATTTTGAATCTTCTAAAAGTGCAATGCAAGCATTATGTGACGAGAAGGAAGTCTTGTTTGGTAACCAAAGCTGCTAATTGAATAATGGAGATGTTTTTCATGTGTACAGTATATTGATTACAGCTAACTAGTGGTTTGCTTGTTGTAATGTCGCTTTTAGGACTAGGACACAACTACCCAAGACAAATGAGTATGGGGCCGCCAATCAATCTAGTGACGAACGGGCCTTCCGACAATTCATGTCCAAGAGTCGTAATAGAAGATAATCTACACAGTATACTTGTAACGTGAGAATTATATTATCTCCAAACCTTTCTTTAAACACTAGTGTAGGTATTGTTTTAGAGCTCTAGACTCTAGACTCTGGATACAGATTACATCCGGTATCCGTCGTGCGTGAGACGGATTCCTGAACTTTTTGCAATGAGGTGGTCGATTTTATTACATCGTCGTCGTTTATCAATAAATGCTACCACAACACTATAAAACATTGTCTCAACGACAACACTATCCACCACACATAATTTGAGTAATTGCATTGCAATAGACAGAATTAGCTTTTATTTAAACTATCGTCCTCCCCTCTACATACACATACTATTATTCAATTATCAACAACAACATGACCTTCTCATCATCGTCCTACACCAGAATAAGCACTGTCGCCACCTTTCTTGCTCTATCCAATACTAATGTATCGGCATTTACACCTGCTGCAATGAACCAGCCCACCACGAGGCGCATTGGTGACATATCTACCTCTATCGTCGGCACAACACCAAAGAAATTTACTCTGCCTCCGCTCTCCGTTTTATCGGAAGAACAAGCAACCCATACCGCTGAAAGACTAAGTGGTATGTCTCGAGGGGAGATACAACACATCTTTGAAGATGTTGATCAAGATGGTAGCGGTTTGATTGATTTAGCCGAGTTAGATTTGCTCGCCAAGTACTTCCCTGGGTAAGTTGTGAGATGTGCATAAGATATGAACATATGATATTATGTCACATGTGATATGATATGTCACATGTGATATGTATACATATGATATGATCACATATTATGTTGATATATCCATCTTCTTTGCAACTATATCTTCTCATACCATATACTTTCTTTCCCCCACTATTTCATAATGCAGAGAGTCATTCACACCCGAAATGAGAAAGAAACTAATGAAAGAGATCGACACCGATGGTAGCGGAGATATTGATGCTGAAGAATTCTATCAGTGGATGGTGGTCAATGCCAAAAGTGAGGGTATGGGCAATGAAGAAGGTGGAAAACATATCAAACTACGAGAAGAACGATTAGAGGTAGGAAAAGAAGGAATGCCACAACATTTGATGGATTTGTTAGAAGAGTTGGGTGTTGGAGCTGTAGTGCAGAAAGTTACTCATCCCCTCCATTCTGCCTTTGGACGTACACTCTATGATCATTTCGTATCATGTTATTTGATCAGTAAGGAATGGGGAAACCCCGACTTCGTAGCAGTGGCAAATCTTTTCCATGCTCTATATCAAAGAGGAGATGGAATGCAAGCGGTGTCGTTTAAAGAGTACAGACCTATACTACAAGAAAAGCTCGGTGAAGATGTCGAGCAGTTGATTTATCTCTTCCCCAGTAGTCATAAGAGTGCTCTTCTTGCTGATGGATTGTTAATGGCACCACTTGGAGAAGATATTGAGGTGCCTAATGTGCTCGAGGGAGGCATGGTTACCATCCCAAAAGAGCTACGAGGATACTTGGTTGATATGGAAGTCATTAACTCACATGATCAACACGTATTGGAGAACTCAGATCCAGTACACAACTTGTGGTCATTCTACCAGCATGTCACTGTATTACCTATCATGAGTGAAGGAGCAAAGGAGAGTATTGTGGAGTATCAAAAGAGATCCCAGGGAGCCACAGTTGCTGATGTCTTGGCATGGCATGAAGGTAGATTCAAGGATGCCGATCAGGAGATACCAGAGCTTTGGAAACATCATCTTGATCTTTTCAGAGCCCCAGCAGGAAAGTTCGTATGTGCAGAGCAAAATCTGAACAAGTTGGCCGACAAAGATGGCGATGGGAACGTCGACTGGGAAGAATGGACATCAGTAAATCTTGAAGAATGTGACATCTTTGCTTAAAGAGTGTCGTTTGATGAACAAATCAGTATATATAATACACGTAGATAAAATATAGAAACGTCGTAATCAACCTAGATTCAGTCTGGTATTATCTAGCATTCACAATTATATCTCTTTCGAACTGCATCCTCCTTCCTTTGTCTCGCTTCTGCTAAAACTAAGTTTCGTCGTACCTCAAGAAGGTCTGGATGAAATAACCTAATAAGTAGGACGGCTCGTGTCTCATCTGTATCATTCTTCACTTCATGTTCAAATGAATCATCAAACATTAATACCTTGCCTGCATTCCACGAATGCCACTTATCTTTCACACGTATTTGACAGTTCGAAGAGTCTGGTACGACGAGGCCCAAATGTGCTGTTATCCTAAGATTGGTAGGTCCACAATGAGATTTGATATGAGTCCTCGGTGCCAGTCGACTGAATATCACTTCACCACCGCCCTTTTCAGCTAATGATATAGCATCTGGAACATGATCTCTAAGCAGTTTTTTGGTAAAGGGAGCATCACTATCATCTCCTTTTGAACCCGTGCCAAATAAGACATACTCTTTCCATGAGAATTGTCCAGTACCTGCAACAACAGAATGATCATCATGACCTGAACCCCTTGCTCCACTACCGACATTTGAAAAGTTTAAAGGATTGATAATCAGTTGATTGTATTCATTTAATATACGAATCCAATTCGATTCAAGAACTCTGCACCAAGATGGATGTTGTTCAGATGGTGTGAATGGTATACTAGTGAGATTACTAGCCATATATCCGGGTCTTTGTTGTGGATCAGTGAAGCCGCATGATTTTGTTGAGATTGCCATATTGGCAACGTGCCTTGCAATCACTCTATGTTCGGGTACTTCCTCATAACTCAGCATGAGCTCCACCCATGCATCATTTAAGATTGCTTTTATATCCTTCTTTGATGATTGTTTAGAGTTTGTAAGGAAGATTGTCATGGTTATTGATATACATTGAACTAAACGTTGTCTTGCACTATCTACTTGTTGTCCATCTAATTCACAGTAGGCACAAAACAATAATCTCTTTGCCAATATAAGACTACGATAATAATGTTCAATATCATCCTTCTTGTATTCATTTGTTCCCGAACTTTTGCTAATGTACGGCCATCCTTTATATGGCTCCAAGGATTGTTGAAATCCTGGAAGATGCACGTTTCACAGTTTATGAAGATGAAAGAGAAATGATTGTAACTTCTGTTAGTACATCTAATTCACAGAGGCAATCACATAAAGGCAAACAACTAAGGTCGAACTTTCCAGACATTGCAGTAAGATACTCCTGTTCACTCCACAACCTAGCACTACGCTGCCATATCTCATTACTTCTTACTAAAGTCTCTTTTGTAATACCATTTTCATTGTCTGCTTCCCACCAACACCAAACATAAGGTACACTTTCCTCTTTGTTATTCTTCTTTAACTTTCGATAAGTTTTATTCCATCTAATTAATTCCTTTAATGGTAACATAGCTCTTGATAATTCTTTGCAACCTCTCTTATGACCAGCTTTCCAATGAGACTTTTGACATGTAACATTATGATATGCTACACAACTGCAATCAGTACATATTAATAACTTGGCATCTGTTTTGCAATGCCCGCAGAAACTGCAGTGTGACCATCCAGAAAATAGAGAAAGTTCAACCATAATATGTTATATTGTGTAGATTGTTGTGATGTGTAGATAATATGTTATATTGTGTAGATTGTTGTGATGTGTAGTTGTAGGTGTATATTTTTCAATTATCAAGATGTGTAATATAAATAATGTGTATGTTGTATACTGAATACGATACCGGTCAATTATTTAGATAACTACGGTTCCAACATGCATAAAAGTCTTGCTGACACGATAGTATGATAGCCAGCCGCCACAACCAGTTGCAGTAAGTTGCAATTGCCGCGTTATCACGCTACTACAATACCTGAACTACATAGCTTTTGTGTGAGGATACCGATTACGGGATACCGAGAGGCCAATTCTACTCTCATAAATCGAAAATGTCATCACAAATTTAGAAACATATCATAATTTTATTGGCTGTTAATATACCGTTATTATCTATTGTTATTCAATCTATTGCAACTACCATCATGATGCTGAACGCTGTTAAAAAGTCTACTACTTCGCCTACCGCCCGCTGGAGCAAATTATCCAGGGGTGTTGCAACAACAACTCGATCATTCTTGTCATCATCAAAACAAGTTGGAAAGAATGTTCATAATCGTTCCATTTACTCAGCAGCCAATCAATCTATTGGCAAAGGGTATACCAACCAACAACAGTTAGTTCGTACAACTTCCTCCATTATCAATACGAACTACTACTATGATGCTACGGGTATCGCAGCATCAGCAATTGCCGGTGGAGGAGCTGGACGATTTCCCATCGGTAATCCATCAACTATGGCCTTCCTTGGTATTCGTTCCAAGAGTAGCGGTGCTGCTTTTCGTCATTCGATTGAGAATGATGCTGACGACGTATCATATGATACTACTGCTACTGCCAATGGCGGTGGTGTTGGAAGGAGCCATCACGAAGCCTGGATGGTGAACTTGGATCGTGGTGATAATGAGTGGTTAAATCATCCTCGTAGTTCAGATTGGTTTACTGGATTAGAACCTAGTATTTGTCCTGGTGAGTTGTTCATTGTACATATGTTTATCTGCGTTGTGATATTCTATGTTGTATATGTTGCGCTTAATGATATGCACTACTTTGTAAACTGATCACATTTATATGCATTTATATACAAATAGGCGTTGATGAGAAGGGTACTCTTCGTTCATTGCCTCTTCCGAACTTGTCAAATGTAACACGTCAAGGTACCAAAGATTACTTTGACAACTCATGGACATTATTTGAAATGTTATTCGCCGGATTAAAGGGAGACGAGCCCTTCTATCGTCCACCAGTTCATGGTTTGCGTCATCCACAAATCTTTTACTATGGACATACACCCTGTTTATACATTAATAAGCTTCGTGTGGCTGGTGTGTTGGCTGATCCTGTCAATCCATACTTTGAAAGTATCTTTGAAGTTGGTGTGGATGAAATGTTGTGGGATGACATGGTGAGTTTTTGGTATATGCTTATCTTCTTTCAACGATTCCATATGCTTTATTTTATGGATCTCATTCTTTTTCTTGTTGCTCTTTAATACTAGCACAAAAACGACATGGTATGGCCTACAGTCAGTGAGGTATATGAATACCGAAAGGATGTATATGATACAGTTGTTAATGTTATCATGAATCATCCTAGTTTAGACAGTGAAGATGGTAAAGGTATTGTAGTAAATCAAGAGCATCCCATGTGGTCATTATTCATGGGGTTTGAGCACGAGCGTATCCATCTCGAAACGAGTTCAGTGTTATTTCGTGAAACGCCAATTGAGTTGGTACAGCGCCCTGAGAGTTGGCCTGGATTACATCCTAGTGTATACGAGAGCATATCAAAGGCTTCTAAGCCAATAGAAGGTGAAGATTATCCATCAAATGAAATGCTTCCCGTGAATGGTGAAGAAGTTCAATTAGGTAAACCTCTTGACTTCCCCTCATATGGATGGGATAATGAGTACGGAACACGTACAGTTTCAACTCCCAACTTTCAAGCATCGAAACATATGATTACAAACGGAGAATACTATCAATTCGTTGTTGAAGGAGGATATCGCAATAAGGACTATTGGTGCGAGGACGGCTGGGCCTGGAGAAAGCATAGGAACATGAAATGGCCATTCTTTTGGACTCCTCTTGGCCCTCAGGGATCACACGAGTATGGACTTCGAACAATCTTTGAAGAGATTCCAATGCCTTGGAGTTTTCCTGTTGACGTTACGTACTATGAGAGTAAAGCATTTTGCAGGTGGAAGGTGAGTATAACATATTAATGTGTTTGGAACAGCATGTGCATATCATTTCTAACTTCTTGTCTTGTATTTCTCCTACTACGAATACTAGACTGAAAAGGATGGATCACCTACTTCAAAACCCTTTCGAGTCTTAACAGAAGCAGAACATCAAGTCATTCGTCACAAACAGCACAATCTAGAATCTGCTCGATCTTCAGTATCCGCTGATAAAGTGATGGTGACATCTGGTGAAGAGTTTGTCAAAGGAGAAACAGCTGCCAACTTAAATATGGCATATTCATCTCACAATCCAGTCGATGCATTCCCACCATCTCATACTGGCCACCATGACGTGATTGGAAACGCTTGGGAATGGACAGAGGATCATTTCAACCCATTAAAAGCATTTGAGGTACATCATGTGTATGATGACTTCTCTACACCTTGTTTCGATGGCAAACATTCAATGATTGTTGGCGGAAGTTTTATGTCGACCGGTGATGAGGCATCAGTATTTGCTCGTTTCCACTTCCGACCTCACTTTCTTCAACACTCTGGCTTTAGATTGGTGGCATCTAATGAAGATGCACCTGCTACACACTTATTTCCTGGCTCATTTTCTGGACAGGCTGCTGCAGCTAGAGAGGAGACGACCGAAGATGATGTGGCGGACACTGTTGACAATGGCTATGAATCAGAGAGCTTGTTGAACATGTATCTTGGGTTACACTTTCCTCTATCAGGATCGACAGAGAATGTGAACCCAATATTGAATCACGACAACTCTCCAGTTCATGGACTGAGATTTCCTCAACGTGTTGCTGAGTTACTTTGCTCGCTAAATCCTGTGAGAACAAACAACCGTGCATTGGGTAAGTCCGCGTTTGAAGTCTTGGCTATTTTGTGGCTTCGTTTGACTTTTAGTTAATTGCTCTTGCGAACCACATGCACTAACATCTCTTTCATATCCCTCTTCATCTTCATAAACTAGATGTCGGCTGTTCTGTAGGCGGATCTTCGTTTGAGTTGGCAAAGACATTTGATCATGTCGAGGCCTTTGATTTTAGTCAGAGCTTTATCACAGCAGCTCAACAAATCCAATCAGGAGAAGAGCTAAAGATTAGCATTCCAGTAGAAGGTGATATCTCTGAAGAAGTCTCTGTTGTTCAAGAGCCCGGAGTTGATGCTGATGTAATGTCAAAGGTAAACTTTTGGCAAGGTGATGCTTGTGCTTTGAGCGAGTATGCAGAGAACAAGGAGGGGTTTAGTACTTATGACGGAGTTGTAATGGCTAACTTGTTGTGTAGACTACCAAATCCACAAGCCTGCCTTTCTGCTTTGCCACAGATTGTAAATAAAGGCGGAGTTGTAGTGATTGTCACTCCATTTACTTGGCTTGAAGAGTATACTCCAAAGCACTTATGGCTAGGAGGTATGAATGACCCAGTTTCAGGGCAGCCTATGTATTCCAAAGACAAGCTGAAGGAGATTATGGAAGCAAACGGTTTCGAGAAGATTCACGAAGAGCAGATGCCTTTGGTCATTCGAGAACACCAGCGAAAGTATCAGTACATCATTAGCGAAGCTACAGGATGGAGAAAGAAATAATTGTATGCCATGTATTAATATGCCGTCGGCGATATGTTCATGTATAGTTTGCTATGATGTATGGGAAGATGATTAAATATATGTAAGCATAAACATTGTTTCTTTTCATTGTCATGGTGTATGTCACTCATCATTGTTTCCTCTTGATATTGTAATAAGATGCACTGCAATATTTTTTTTTGCAAAACGAAAACCCGCCTCACAAAAAAATCACATGACATGAACATAAGATGTGTTTGGACAATTCGATATCTAAGTGCAACATAAATATGTTGATACCCTAGGCAAAGAAATTGGCACACAATAACGATATGTCACTTAGGCATAAGAAACAGATCATTAAGGATCGTAGTGGTGATGGTGGTCTCACGATTCATTACATGAATCGCGAAGAGTTTGAGGCAGCCAACCAACAATCAACACTTGACCGCACACAAAGATGTGCTCAAGAAACAACCATCAAGGAGCAGAAGGAGTTGATTGCCGCTCTACAGAAATCACTGGAGGATAAATCCAAAGAGTTGACGATAGCACAATCCAGCAGTCGAGAGGCAAACGACCACCGCGCCCTACTAGTTGCACAGCATACCCAGTTGGAGAAAGATAGGGATGAACTAAAGCGCGACATTACCGCCCTAGAAGACAGCCACAAGAGTGAAGTGGAAGCATTACAACAAGAAGCCAAAGCAGCGGAAAAGAAGGCCACAGATGAGCTTGAAGAGTCACGGGCATCCTACACTCAGATGAAGACTAATCTTGAACAACAGATATATGATCTTGAACAACAAAGTGAGAACCTAAACGGGCAAGTACAAACATTACAAGAAGAAGTACAGACATCAAGTGAGAATATCAAGTCTCTACAACAATCGAATGAGACACTCGAGCAATCACAGAAGAAGCTCCAACAATCACATACGACTCTTGGACAATACATTCAAGGGCAGAACACTGAAATCCAAGCCAAGACAAATGCCCTAGCTCAATCTAAGATTAAAAAAGTGCAGCTATCAAGAGAGCATAAAAAGCTTCAGGAGACCCTAGAATCTGCCACGGACATGATTAATACACGCACATCAAGGATAACACAATTAGAGAAGCAGTATATTGAACGAGGAGAGGCATTGATTGCAGCGACAGAAAAGAAACAGCAGCACAAAGAGCAACAGGAATCGTCTGCATCTAAGTATAACGAACTTGAGACTCAATACAAGCTTCTAGAGAATGATAATAAGGTAAAGAATGATAAAGTTCAGTCTTTGAAGAAAGAAGTATGCGAATTCAAGACAAGAATTGACCTGAAGATGAAAATCCTCCTTGAGAAGAGTCGGTCTACATCACAACAACACGAGACCCAACTAAGTACATTGAATAATTCAGTCGCAAATCTTGAAAGGGAGAAACAAGCTAAGGAGTTGGTAAGTGTTGTCTCCTAGGTTGAGACACTGCAGTTGCTTAATCTAACCCATCTATCTAATGTACTTCAGGAAGTCGAAAGGATGAAAGCTCAGGTCAAAGAGTTGACTGAAGATAATCAGTCTCAAGTTAAAATTAATACTAGTCTACAGAGTCAACTTGACGGGGCTTCAGATTGTAAGAATGCAATGCAAGAGAGGATTACCTTGCTTGAGAAGAAGTTACAAAAGGCTACAAGTTCATCCAACAACAATGAATCATCAAAGACTAATAGTAGAGATGATACCGCCGAGCCAAAGTCTTCAAAGGGCGATGTAGGAAGTGTAGGTGATAAAATCAAAGCTTCCAAAGCAGATACTGACACACTTGCCAAGGTAACTTTGGCTGACACGCTACCAAGATCACCCTTGTCTAATGTTGGTAATCGTCAAAGTGTCAATAGTAGCAACGGTACCACTACTAAACAAAAGAAGGCTACAGATATCAAGTCTCAAGCTTCTACTGCTATCAGTTCAAATAAAGCGAGTGTCATTCAAATACCAGATGAGATAACATCTCTGGCAACATCTGAGCTGTGCAGTGATCACTTTGATACAAACTCAGAGCCGAAGCAAGGTCAGAATCAGACGTCTGATTCAACTTTAGATAAGCAGATGCCTTGCTCATCTTCTTGCAACTTGAATCAAGGATCGGGAGGCGAGTCCAAGATTATTCATCCTCGTCGTCAGAAAAGACAATCCCTTGAGGAGTATGTTCAAAGTCTTGGGACAAATAACCATCAAGCGAAGACCAAGAAAGAAAGTGCAAAGTCCGATAACAACAGAGAGCAAGAAAAAGGCAAGGGTAATGATGATAAGGAGGAGCTAGTCAAAGAACAAAGGGTTAAGGTGGAGCATAATAATCCTGGTAAAAGCCTAAATGCAGACCTAAACAACAAAACGACTACCACCAAGAAGACAGAGGTCATTCCAGAGCTCGACGTTCAAGGGAAACGAAAGAGGAAGAGTGTTGAGCTTTACATACCTGAACGCATCCGTCCAAAGAAGAAGAAGAAGCCTGTCGAATCTACTATTGACAGTACTGAAAACAAAGAGAATATTGACGACGAAGGTATAGATGTCGGTGATGTGGGATATGCCTTCAAGAAATGGTTCAGTGCGCCCTATTCCTTGTGGTATGAGGGAGAGGTTGTTGAGTTGGTAGAGATCAATGGAACGATATATCGACGTTGCAGGTATGCCGATGGAGACGTGGAAGATTACACCATAGAATACATGGCAAAGTACTGCAAGCCAAGATCGTGGACATGGCACAATAAAAGGTAAACTATATGCTATAAGATATCTAAAGCTTGTGTTTAGAAGCATGTTTCTATAAAGGGCCGACTGCCCCTAGTATGTCTATGTTATTACCATTTTGATCACACCAAATGTGTAGAAACTTGAACTTGTAGATCACCGTCCACTGATGACTCTGATTCTTCGGTGTCCATCGTGTCGTCTAGCTCCTCTGTCTCGTTATCTTCATACCACCGCTCTTTTTTCCAATCTATGAGCTTCTCAGTTTGCAATACGTTTGGTATAAGAAGCGTCGCTGGTATTGCAACGACGATAGGTATTATGATTTGGAATAGAACGAGGAGTGAAGGAAGCCGATCAAAGTTGCAGTCATCTCCTATTGTTACTAAGCCAGACCATTTGATTATGCCTGAACCTAAGAGGTTGGAAAAGAGATAACAAAACGTCCCTATCCCCACTGAATAGGCTAAAAGATGAGATATATATGAGAAGTGAGTACTTGGTGTAAATGGTCACTCGATAGACAAACAAAGTACAATAAAACTTACCGAACACTGCAGACTCCATCCCGGGAGGAGATATCTTGGCCGAAAGAGCAGACATTGGTATAGCATGTAGTATATTTGTAAGATTCTCGAATACAGCATTGCCAAAGAGAAAGAAGACCTTGTCTGGCACACCCAAAGCCACATTCCAGCGCTTGATGATAATCAAGTCTACTATTGTTGCCATTGATCCAACAATCATTGAAAAAATGAGTGCAGGTCTGTACTTCCAGCCACTCATAAACGTTTGATATAGCACTACAGCAAAGAGATGTACAATGCTCCCCACTATTCCTGTAATGGTGATGTAGAATGTGTACGAAAACTGAGGCCCGTCAGGTAAACATTGACTGTTGGCAGTATAGAAATAGCTCAACCCTGATGTCATTTTAGGCCTGCACAATACGAGCAACATTAAACCAACTGTGATCTTGAAAAACCTTCGAGGGAAAACTAGATAGGTTTGAACTGCTAGACCTATCAAAACTGTACAAGAGAATACTAATCCTATACCCAAATCTGAATAGGTAGAAACAGCAGACATTACAGGAGCAGCTAAACCTGATATCCCAATGCAAATGAATGGTATCTATGAAGAAGACAGGGATACGTTTTGTTAGAGAGTTGTATATATATGTGCACAACATACTATTATCGAATACACTGACCTTCTTCTTTTGATATAAATCCTTGTCAAACATAAGACCTTTGCATATCACATGTTTCAAACCCTTTTCATCAGGCAGTCGCTTCTTCTCGGGAATCCAACCCATTAATGTGGGGTAGAAAGGCGCAATCAAAAGACCAAGCGCTATCCAAAACAGTACATGAAAATGTCCAGCATCTGATAATGGCCCAACATAGGATTGAGTTATTATTTGTCCAACTAACGACCACATGAACTTGAAGCTTATTATACTTGAACCTGATTCAGGATGCTTTGACATGATCTCGCTATATTTGCCCTCTCCAAGTATATCTAATGTCGCGCCTTCCAAGTTCATGCAAAAGAAACACATGACTATAAAGTCTGCTAAACGTCGTACTGAGTCTGGTCCTTGCTCTAAGGCTGCATCGGTTGATCCTGCACCAAACAGGAAGAGTAGTGTAGAACAACCAAAGAGACCAATGAATATTGATGATAGTGCCAAGTACCGTTTGTTGTATCCTTTGATAATGAGTAGGTCAGATGTAACACCAATGAAGGGCTTTAATGCAAAAGGAGTGATTATCATTGTCATGTATAGTTGTTGTCTTGCTGCATCAATTCCAAGACTCTTAAATAATGGTAATCCTACACTCCATATCAATGTCATTATACCGCCGTACTGTGTAAAGTTATCGACTGCGAGCCATGATAGAAACTTTGGTGTGAATATTGATGATAATTTGGTAAGATAACTTTGTGTAGATGATATTGGGTGTTTCCAAGATGGTACATGTGAAGAAGAAAAATCTATTAATGCTGTATCATGAAGGTCTGAAGGTGTTCTATTATTATCATGTTGAAAGTCGGTTAATGATACCGATATACAGTCATTATTATTCGAGAATGATGTGTTACTTCGATATGTGTCACTTAATAGTGGAGAAGGGTCTATTATTATATCATCACCAGTATGCATATTTTGTGTTGCTCTTGGTTGTGTAGGTATTGCAAATGTAAAGAATTAGGTATGGTTGTTCTGATTGTATGTTCTGGACACAATTGCAAATGTTGTGGAGTTTATGAGACGGTGTATGTGAAATCTACCTGGCTCGCGCCATAAACTAAATAGATATCTAGCTACCCTCTAATTGATTATATATGTGGGTTGGTTTGTTGTTTATTGACCATCATACGGGGTCGCCGTCGACTGTATTGAATCGAACACATTTCACTTCCAATAACATAGGTGAGTTCTGCGCTGCATAGTTTTATGTGGTTCATGTATCGCCCTTAGCAAGAGAACGCGTTAGCTCGCCAAAATGAACTTTGCCAACTACATTAGTCTGCTCTTATGGCGCTAGCTGCCTATGAGCTCAACTTCTCTATCGGCTCTTTCACCTATGATGCTGTTGCATGGTATTGTCTTCTTCTTCATATTCTTACTGTTAAAGAGTGCGTTATCATTTGTTGCAATTCATCAATATAATAGGATACCACATTCAATTTCAATAAAATTATGCAAGACATCACATCGACATCAATATAT
>Ga0075437_13157_pt1 | contig 14588 bp, 11 predicted proteins | sample MintriMetagenome_FD_74266 | JGI IMG/M metagenome (GOLD analysis project Ga0075437, IMG submission 74266) | Marine eukaryotic communities from Monterey Bay, USA to study complex ecological interactions - Minidiscus trioculatus and... | ecosystem: Environmental > Aquatic > Marine > Unclassified...
AGTGGTATTAAAGTTTGCACAAGGCCCAAGATACCACTGTCTCCCGCATATGGATCCTGATGCATCCAAAGCAATACACATATTGAAATCATTGCTGGAGAGACCTGGCCCGACACCTGAAGGAGGTTGAGAGGGACTTGATGTTGGCTGTAAGAGATATCAGTTGTGAAGAGAATGAGAAGATGTAAAGTGAGATGAAAATATGAGTCGGTATCCTTTTTCCAAAATGTTACACAGAAGATATGTGCTGATATCATCTCTGCCGACATAGCACAAATACACTCACATTTGCTTGGGTTGGGCTTGATGATGGTGATTTAGAGGGACTTGACGTTGGGCTCAATGATGGTGCTTGAGTTGGCTGTTAGTTGCAGATATTGTTAAAAGGAAAGATAAAGTTTGTGAGTAATATTTTTGGGTATTGAAAGCTTGACAACTTCATTCAATAAAGAAACCACAGCTACCATACTTACCTCTTTTGACGGAGATCCTGTGGGTGCTTGGGTTGGTGACGTACTGGGCGATTTAGAGGGACTTGATGTTGGCTGTAAGAGATATCAGTTGTGAAGAGAATGAGAAGATGTAAAGTGAGATGAAAATATGAGTCGGTATCCTTTTTCCAAAATGTTACACACAAGATATGTGCTGATATCACTAACAATGCACTCACATTTTGCGTCGGGGAAACCAATGGGGTATTTGTAGGGCTTTTATTAGAAGGAGATTGACTTGGAGGAGGTGGTACGTATAAACAATTACCATCTTCCGACCACGCATCAGTCCAGATACCAGGCTTGAGGGAAGGGGCGTAAGCGGAGTTGTTACACCACAGCCCATTAGGCCATCCTCGGCACTTGAACCGCGTTGTCCCGATACGCACCACGTCTCCTTCTTCGTAGTCTGTTGACGACGAGTAATTGAGAACATCTTCAGTTGTACAAACTTCAAGTTTACGGCGAGTCAATGGTGCGGTAACGGGCGAAGCTGACGGCGATCCAGTAGGCCCTTTTGATGGGCTTGAGGAGGGTGATGTGGAAGGAGAAGCCGTACCATCAACACACTTCTCGTAAGTACAAGTACCCGAGTAGTCGGACGGTGATGCTGTGGGGGTCTGACTTCCACTACAATAACCAACCTTTTTCCATCCTAGAGAACCACCGTATTCAGTAGGACCAAACTGGGAGCAATGTCCCTGAGGAAGAAAGATGAGTGAATAAGGTATTTGGGAGATGAGTGGTGTGATATGTTTAAAAAAGTATGTCATATGGTCTGAGATTTCCACCAATAATAACCAACAAAGTAAACTTACAGATAATGGCCAACCTTTACATTGATAAACAACACGGACATCATCATCATCCTGAAGTTTACGGTCAACAAATGTAGCCTTCATGGACCGCGTCTCGAGGGTATCCCTTCGGGTTGTTTTTGCCAGTTTACGAGATCCAGGCGGAGGTCCAGAAGGAGCTTGTTCGGGAGATTGACTCGGGCTCGATGTTGGCTGGGAAGTGGGCTGTGTGATTTAATGTGTATGTGAGACTCTAATAACAAAATGTACAACAAAAAGGATACATTTCTCACACACATATATCGATACTCACATTCGATGTTGGAGACGAGGACGGCACGTTGGTTGGAGAAGTCGAGGGACTTGATGTTGGCTGTGAGAGGTAGTGGTTGTGAAGAGAGGGGATGTATGTGTGTACATAAGTGAGAAGTGAGATGAAAAAATTGATTCGGTATCCTTTTTCAAAATGTGCTCATAAGATAGTGCTGCAGATATGTGCTATGATCTGAGACTGTACAAATATACTCACATTTGACGTGGGGGAAACCGTTGGACTTGTTGTAGTAGGCGTCGCTGGAGAGAAGCAAGCTTGACTACTTGATGTGCTGACTTCATCTGTCATGGCGACAGATACTTGATCACCTTCCTCGTATTCTGTATTGTCATCCCATTCCCCAGGGCAGCCACCAACATCATCAAGATCGTCCATGCTTGGGGCGGAGGTGGGTTCGATAGTACCGTCACATGTCCCAATAATATCCCATGCCTAAGGGTAGAAGTAGAAATGATAATGTTTGATATGAGATGGGATATAAGCACGGTACAGAAAAAGAACACAAGATGTGTCACTTACCATCATCCAATTCTGGCCTTCTCCTGGTTCATAAGTCTGTATTGTTTGATTGATAAGAGTTGGATAGCAAGAGAATGGATTAGATGGAAGTATAATACAATGTAGTGCAAATACCAAGCAAGTGAATAAGTCTTACAATCATATCACACCACTGATCGACAGGTGAATTTTTACATTCATAAACAACCTGGGCACCATCCTCTCTCTTCGATATCCTATCCCCCGCGGCATATGTCTTATCCGCATCATATTCACAGTAACATCCACCAATATCATCATACGCATTGATGGGATTGGGTGTTGGTGCGAAAGTACCTTCACACCGACCTAATTGTTCCCAAACCCACACGGTTGAGAAGTGTATATTCTTGTCGGGTTCGTAACCTATATATCATAGATGCGCATAAGATATACATAAGATATGAGAGATGTGTTATATATATATACATATACATACTCATATATGTTGTACTCACCTTCCATACTACAAAAGATATTCTGCGGAGCAGCGGCACATCGATAGACAAGACCATCAAACATACGAACTTCACCACCATCATAACTATCCTCGGACGAATCAAAAGTCTTGGGACAATAAATATCATCCCACAAATCAAGTTCAGGATCTTCCTGCATTGGCTCATTGGGATTACATTCTTCAACTTTCTCCCAAGCCAAACTTTCTCCTACCTCGCCCGGACCGAATCCTGTGTCTCCACAACGATTGACACTAATGCATTTGTAATTGTGGGTGGTAGTATCTTCACTGTTGGTATCTACCCATAATCCAGTTTCTTCATCTAATACATAGTTTGGAAAGGCGGAATCAGATACTGCAGCGGAGACATATGAATCGATGGTATATATCGTTTCCTCGTATGATTTGTAACACCCTACGTTGGTTTGTAGTACGCGTAGTGCTGGTCGTAGGTGTTTGTGTTCTATTTGTTGTGATAAGGATGACGCGGAGGTGTCGTGTTGTGCATTCGTTGCTGCATCGGATGGCCCTTGAGAGAGCTCAAGAGGAGAAGAGACATGGCCACGAAGGAGGGAGGACTTGGTTGTTGTTGTCGATTCAACTATCTCGTCGTTGGCAGCGGCGGCGGCGCGCGTGTATCCGCTGCAAAAGAGGAGAGATAGAAGAGATTTCTTGGGGACATACATATTACGTATATTGTTTTGTGTTCGATAGTAAAAGTATGAGAGTATGTAGTGTGTATTGCTATGAGTGTAGGCTGTGTTGTAAAAAGAAGTAAAGTATAGTTTAGTAGGGCAGCCCTTGGTTGGGGCTTATGATAATGGTGCTGGAGGACATGGACATGAATTTAGTACTATTGTAATTTTATAAATGAAATATTGACCAGATAAATTTATTGGTGCAATTAACACTAAAGATTATTTTTATTTAAATTTTGAGTATGACTGAGACCTACGGGTTAATTAATTTAACCCTGCATAGTGCGATGAGTACTCGGACATATAACTGACTTGGTAGGGCAAAGATGTCGCTCGAACCATTTAATTGCATTTTTATATGATTGCTATTGTATGCATCATCAACTATGCTGCTTCATGTTGATGTGGTTGTACATATCCCAAAGTAGAGATACCTCTTGATGCAGAAAAGGTCAAGAGTAAGAGGCAAGGGAAAGAACCCATATCGATGATCTTGATATTGATACGAATGCAAAAGCCCGATCCTCCTCCATCATCACAAGTTACTCAATCTACGGCTACTAGAAGACCGCCGCGACGCCGCAGTAGTACATCAGATGTAAATACCAAGCAGTCTGACAGTGCCAAGAGACGAGGAGATTTGACATCATCTTTGAATAATATTACACAACGACAACATCAACGTCGAGGACAAGAAGAGAAAGAGGGGCGTACTAGTACTACTAGACAGTTACTCCAAAGAAGCAGTACCGGCAGAAGCAGTAGAAGGAGGTCATCCATAAACTCTAGTGGAGATATAAGCAACCAAACGCTAGAGCAAGTTCGAAGAGTATTTGAAAAGAAACGATCCGAGAAGACACTAGAACTAGACAGACCCTCGGTACCACATGTTCCAAGTAGAAGACCACCACCGAATAGACGGCATAGTATGCAAGATGATATCCGTGGCCAACATCATCGTAATCGTACTCGTATTGGCAAAGAAGATGAAAGGCCTGCAGATTTGACATCTTTCTTCGAAAGGAAGGGCTCCGGAGGAAGCAGTCGTCAAAGACAAGAAGAAGTAGTATTATATAAAGTGGGTGATACTCTCAAGTGTTCAACACATTCTCTTCGATTTTCCTCAACCGAACAAGCTGCAAAAGTCCTATCCGACGTACCAATCAATACGCCGGTGTTCGTTAAACGTACCGATAGATACTGGTCTTATGCTACGTTGATTGAACGTATCCGTGTTGAGAATAGTCAACTAACACATGTAGTTGTATCTCTTACGAATGCTAATGGAGACGAGGGTGGTATAATGAAGACAAAGATTATTCAATCTAATAGATGGCCAGTCTGTTTGATGATAGTAAACTCGAGGAAGGTCTTAACATATAAAGCCATTGTTAGAGATTATGATGACAAAGATGATGATGAGACTAACGACTCGGTTCAAGCACTGTCGGGCGTAGATGGATGTAGTCCATCTGTATAATGTATAAATTGTACATAAACTGATCATATCTTGCGTTACTTTTGTATGTATCTTATGTCTAAAAATGCTAGGTATGTACTCTACTAATACATAACAGAGAAGACTACCTCACTCTCACTCTCACTCTCATTCGTGCTCGATCAACATCCATATCAAGCTCAACAAATACAATGCCAACTACAACTACTGCCCAAACAACATCATCAAACAAGGCCGACAATGACATTGAGCTTACAGCAGAGGAAGCCAAACAGTTGGAAACGGCCTTCAAGGATGCAGACTTTTGCAAATTGTTGAGTGACTACGTCTCTGAGATATCAAACCCAGAGTTCAAGGAAGAACAAGAAAAGTACATTGCTCAATTGGAGGCAAAGAATGAACTGCCTACGGGCAAAGCATTGGTCCGTCCATCATCTGGCTTTGTTGTCAAATGCATGCACAAGAAGAAACGAGAACAAGACACAAACAATGCTACGACCAACAAGCTCTTTTTGAACATTGTTCACTCGGAGCAAGTTGATGAGCCAAGTGTATCAAATGGATCCAATTGGTCGGTACCCTTTGTCATTGGTCCTCTTCGTATGGAACACGATAAGGAAAAGAAGAATCTAGTTGCAACATTTGATTGCTGCTTTCATCCATTGACATTGATACAAGCACACGGTTCGAAAGAGTTTCTCAACCTCGTCGTCGATATCGCCAAGGATGCTGTAGTGAATTCATTCACATCATCAGGTGATGAGGTTGACATGCTTCCAGGATATACAATTCTCAAGGGCATTTCGTACAAGAGTGGTGCTCAACCAAAAGCCTTGATGATTAGTAGTAGTGTTGCTGTTAAGGAGGATGAGAAGGAGGAAGGCGAGGAGAAGAGCTCGAGGACAGGGGGAGATGACACGGCAGTTGAAGGGTCGTCAAGTAATGACAACAAAGGAGACGAACTGATCATTCCCAAGTACAAGATTGTAGAACAAGGAGTGTTTGATATGCTAGAACAAACGAATGACAAGTCAACACAACAAAGTCGTAGGCCAAAGCAGCTCATTGTTCACATCCATCTTGACAAAGTTACTACATCTGCGACTGATATTAATCTTGATGTAAGTGAGAAGGAACTCAAGATTATGCCTGATGTTAAGTGTAGATACAAACTCGAGTTGACTCTACCCTACACAGTCGATTCAACATTGGGTAATGCAAGCTTTGATAAGAAGCAAAGTGTATTGATTGTCAAGCTGCCTGTTGTTTAGACGTATTTATGATTGTGTTCGAAGTTTAGACTAACAGTAAAACTAACTTGCGTAACCGAGTGTATCCTCTTGTGTTAAAATATACCCACTACAGTAATAGTACACACAGCAACCAAAGATGTCCAGACTAAACTCCTCCTCACTACAACACCACTATTCATTTGAAAAGGATAGAAGACATCATATGGTACCGAGAATAGTAATGTTGGAGGTGGACTCTTGACTGTTTCATACTTTGGTTCCAGGAAAGTCCATGAGACTGTTGTAGTGAATGAGAATGCTTGCTTCTCGTTTGCTGGGAGAGTGTGTTGCAGTGTCGGACCATCCTCAAATGACTTCTTGGCACTGTGTTGTTGAACGAAGTGAAGTTGATAGAAAGAAGAAGAGTCTCTTAGACAACCAACCGGCACATAAAGTGTAGCATATAAACATATCATACCCTACCAATGACAACTACTAATAACTCACCTTAGTATCTTTGCCTGTGGCTTGTCTACATTCCCAACATATGTCCAAAGTATATCATACCGAAGTCTTGACGGCATCCCGACACATCGATTCTCAGCTTCGATAAAGCTTCGACTCTTGACTGTAAAATTTGTACTTGGAGTATCGTCTAATGCTGATTCAATCTTGATCCACTGCTGTCTATCCGATCCTACCCAGTAAATCCTGATTTGTTTCTAGCCACTTTGGATAGACAAAGTAATCAGTACCAACTTGATGACTTGTAAGCATGGGATGTTGTTCGTTTGAAGTGGCGGAGAATACGCAAAAGTCCTTGAGCTCTTGTCTTGTCATGTCTTGTGTACACCCTACAATCATGTATTAGCAGGAGTCTATCCAGACCAAGCGTTTAGCCAGCTTGGAGGAGAATCAACTTCCATCTCTTGCTCATTCCGACTTTCAATCTTCATTTCAAATGGATCACTGAATAACAATCTTGCTAGTTCCTTCTTCTCTACCTCCACTATCCGTGGAGTACAGTCATTAAGACCATATCCAATGACCGTTGATGAAGAATCGTCAACCTTTTCAATAAACGAACTGACGAAATGTATTTGTGGACATGAGAATGTTTCATTATGTTGTGATAACTTTCGATTGATTGTCAGTATACTGTATGGATTATAAACACCGCCCTCGGTGCCATCTTCACCAGCGAATCCGAGACAAAAGTAGCCTGACATGGCTCGTAGGTTGAATGGTGGTCGAGGTTCGAATGCGTAAAAGAAGGATACATAATGTGTATGCGGTATCATTGCCTTCTCACTATCGGGTATATTGGTATCAGAATACCATCGCCTCCAAATGACACTAGTATGTGCCACACCTACCAATAGGTAATCATTCTCACCCCAAGATTCATGTGCAAGTTGGATTTCATCACCCTCTGCAAGTGCTTCATCACGAGATAGTGACACGCAACATGCTCCACCATGTCCAGCTTTTCGAAAGGCAGGCCGTGATCCTGGGAAGAAGTGTTCATCCACAGTAAAGAAACTAGGCATTGGATCCATCGTACTTTCAATAAGTGGCCCAGTTACATCCTCTACAAATTGTTTATGTGTAGGATCAACCATTGAAGTATTCACAAGATGAGGCGGATTGCCACCACCCTTCACTCTCCTCATCATTATAGGATCAACTGAAAAGTTCCGTCGTATTCGTTTCTTAACAAACTTTCGTGGTATCATTTGTATATCATCTAGATATATCTGTTGTACTTGATGTATAGGGTTGATTTCTATCTCGGCAAATGTTAAATCTGGTTCATCAGGGTGTGTTGTATTTGGTATTGAAAACAAAGCAAAGTTTTTACCTCGATCGCCACCACTCCAAATTGTATTAAATTGATGTAACATTATCATTTCAAGGTTGTTACTACCATATATTACATTGATTTTGAATTCATCTTCTGTTGCTTCTCTACTATGTTCCTTCGATCGTAAATCCAACTTGGTAACGACTGTAACATCCGCATTGGCATGTAAGTACAATTCATCATTTAATGTAAATAATCTATAATCCATAAATGTTGGTTCACCAAAGTATGTTGTGCCATATCCATCCTTTTGAAAACCAAGCTGGGTTGCTAAATCAACTACTATATCATATCCCTCTAAAATATTGTAGGATGTATCCAATAATGCTAGCCCTAACAAGTTGGTAGCTGACATCATTGTATGATCCCATACTTTTTGATCAATTGTCTTCATTTGTTCTCGTTTGAAACAATTATTGGCAGGCGTGACACGAAGTGCAACTACATACGCTGCATTATATGGTAAATACTCCTTCATTTTGTTTGGTATTGGAGCTAATCCTGGATTATATTCAATGAAAATTTCTACTTGCTTTGAATTTGTCGAGTTTACAAACTTGTGATACTTTTCTGTTAAGTAATTTTCAATATCATCAAATCGATTAGGTGGTATACGAAATTCTTGTGGTATTGATGGTAAGACTAATGTTGTTGGATTGTTTATTTTGGGTGCGGCTTGATCAAATCTCCAATACTTTGTTAGATATCCTTTCTTGTTATTGTTATTTTGATCGGATGTATCTGGATCATCTAATAACAAACCATCAGTACTCATTGACAACTCCTCAAAGTAATGTTTCCAACATGTATCAGGATGACAAACTTTACATTCTGGATATTCATTACCTATTATCCGTCCCCTCGTTCGGCAGTTTCTCGTTGTGAACTTCGTACTCTTCGTATAATTAAATCATAACATGGTATACCATATCGAAATTGTTTAGATGTTGTATTACTTAATGAATGTGAACATCCACCACATAATGGACTTAGTATATATGGTGGTTTTCGACAGTAATCTAAATTACGTTTCTTTGCTTCCAATATAGATATCTTCTTATTACCAACTTCCCATTGAATACGGTCATTACATGTTATATCTGTATCTTTCCATATACATGAGCCACAGAATTCGGAAACATGTTGTTCATGTGGTTTAGTGCAATATAGGAGATTACTTCGTTGTGCATTTAGGAGTGTAGATGATTTACCATGTTCAACTTCCCAATTTGCACGTTCATTACATGTGTAGAGTGTATCTTTCCATATACAGTCTCCACAGTAATTTATCAGGTCTGGGTGTATTGGTTGTTCTTCTATGTTGTTGGTTTTAGCTATTACTGATTTGGACTGTTGTATTGTATCTACATTGTGTCTAAGAGACTGTGATGATAAATCAGCCCTATCATCAGTTTCATCATCATTAGGCCATCCATTTTCATCATTTTGATTTGGTGTATCTTCTTCTTCAAATGTTAGTAATATGAAATAAACAAATAATAAATACATACATAGTAATATTGTTCCTAAACATACTGGTTTTATTATTGTACGATGTTTCTTCTTTGGAGTTTGCTTCATCATCATTTTTTTTTGCAATAGTATGGTTGTTTGTTGTAGGTATCTTTATTCTACTTTGCTTTGATTGACGCCTAGATATCAAGCACTCATTATTTATACCAGAAGAGCGTCAGCATATTGCAAAACCGATCAACCAGAGGATGAGTATGCAATGCAACATATCAATGCAATCCGCAAGTCCGCATGCATTAGGTACATCTATGTTTTTTTACTCATACTCTCATAAATGACCCCCGGTATCCTTTTAGGATACCAATGACAAAATCTTTTCAAAACAAATAAATCATCTCAGCCTGTCTCAGCCGTACAATTTCAATAGGCAGCCACCACAACAATTACTCTCCAATATGTCTAATAGAACTTTCAATAGTATACTGGTAGCACTCCTTGTTGCCGCCGCTGCCGCTGGAGAACTGAAGGTGGAAGTGTACGATGGACCAAAAGGTATTTGTTATTATTATCATCTTGTTGTTGACTAAATGTTGGAGGTATGAAAGTTTTGTTCACATCTTGTGCTCGTCATTTTTTTATATACTAAAAAAGTCTTTGTCTTTGTTTCTATACTACCTCTTGCCATGATTATACCATAGAGTGCGATGATTCACAAAAGGTCAAAAAGGGTAACTATCTATCAATGCATTATACTGGGTGAGTTATACTCATTATATGTTATGAACACATGATATGAACACATGATTATGGTATGAATCTAATCTTATATCATCTATATCCACACTATCTCGCGATAGTACCATTGATCAATCATCAGCAACAGGAGATAAGGGATCAAAGTTTGACAGTTCACGTGATAGGTATGTTTGAATCGGTTAGTCTCTGATATATTAACAATATGCGATCCGTAAGACATGCATATTTACAAATATATGAGTGAGACACCAGTAGTACTTACATTCGAGCTGCATTGCATGTTGTGTGCATGGTAATCCTCGGTCTAACTCCTTACTTTATTTCCACATTCTTCGTATGCACTTAATATTATAGAGGACAGACTTTTGATGTTAAGATTGGTACAGGGCGTAAGTTATTCTAAGTTATTGCTGGTTATGTCGGACTAAGTAAACTCATATACAGTTAACTCAATTCACACATAACAAACACAAATCAAATGCACATATCAATTATTAATAGAGGTAATTAAGGGTTGGGATGAAGGAATTGTAGGATTGTGTTTAGGTGAGTGGATGGGTAATTTATTGATGCATATTTACAAATAATATCTGATTCTACAGCAACTTTATTATATTATATTTGCAGGAGCAAAAGCTAATCTAATCATTCCACCCGAGGTGAGTTATTCATTATCTTAATGTTTTATACATATATTAATACTTCTAACAGATTTCAATCACTGATATATAATAGATGGGATACGGTGAACAAGGAGCCGGCGGCGCAATTCCTGGAGGTGCTACATTACACTTCGATGTCGAAGTAGTTTCGATTAATGAAGATGCCCCACCCGAACCCAACATATTTGCAGATATTGATACAAACAAAGATAATAAACTTGATAAGGATGAAGTTGCCGCATACTTTAAAGGAATGGGTCAAGATGTTGTTCCCCCAGAACTGTGGGAAAGAGAAGATGCTGATAAAGATGGATTTATTAGCTGGACAGAGTTTAGTGGACCCAAAGGGGATGTGTAAGTTTCATTTATGGTGTGTATAATGTAATATATGTAATGTTGCTCATGGATCATTTCATTTCACTACTGAATGATAATGAAGCAATCCAATGGGGGATGAACTTTAAGTTCTGTGTGCTAGTGGAAGGAGGATACCAACAATAGAAACTTTTATCTATGGTCAATTATTGTTGATATGGATAAAGGAATCAATGTACTAAAAGCCACTATCGAGCAATCCATTACAGAAGCATAATGATAAATGACCTTGCTTCCTCCGTGTTGCTTCATCTGTTTTAAGGTTCAGTCATTTGGGTTAACTATTTTAGTCTTAGGATACCATCTAAAGAAACTCAGAAATTTCTGTACTGCCCAACAAACCTCTGCCTCTCTACTGCCAACAGAGGCTTGCTTTATATCAATCACTAGCCGTTATGTGTGTGATGGCATCACTTTGATAACAATTTCTTACTGAAGAGTCAATAACTAGTTGAAGTATTGGAGTTGAGTTGATGGGCATAAACTGCTTGGCACTTGATCGTTTCTCCTGTCAATTGCAAAAGTGAAAGTGAAACAAAAAAGCAATACACGATCAGTTGGAGAGTTTCACCGAACATTGCAATCAACTCAACACTGCAACTTGAACTTAGTAATCGTAGTACTTCATAATATATTCTCTAAGTTGTTGATGACTAACTCGTCGAATGAACACAGGATAAACACAACAGAAATGACCATGGAGAAGGATGATAGTGATAAGAAGGTAGTACGCTTCTCCGAGATGAGCACAATGGTTGCAATACCACACTCAGGACGATCATGGTATAGTAACGCTGAGAATAGTTTGTTCAGGGAGCTATTCGCTCGTTCAGTAGATGATCTGAGAATTAGAGTTTCACGAGGAGAAGTCGGCTGTGAGATAGTAGGCCTTGAGAAGCATTTGACAAGAGATGTGAGTTATCATCAACATCTGTTGATTAGAATTCTCATTGTGTATAATCATCATATGTCGCAATAGAACTAATAAATGATATGCTCATATTCACTTTTCTATTATCAAACACAGCTATCCAAAGAGTATCATGAAAGAAGGCTGATAAGAACAAAGGCAGTTATCAAGAAGCAGCAACGATATGGAAAAGTAGGGAGTAATAAAAAATGGAAGAAAGGGAGCGAGACAGATGCTAATACCGGTATAAGCAAGTTCTTCAATCAAAGGGACATTCTTGATAGAGCATACCTCTCACAACTTGCCCATGACCAATCAAAATGGGCTATGAATAATGCAAGAATATCGGCCTTACTGCTCGAGAGAGATTTGAATCAATGTACATAAGATATGAGAAAGAAGTTACTTGTCGTTAATCGAGATCTGTATAGTATGAAAGAGTCTATATGTTTTAAGTTTGTCTTGAGCCGTATCGTTTAGAACGAGACTGGTATATTATGCATTGTTACAGTTGTTGCTATAGGTATAAAGTTATAATCATATGTAAATACCCTAGTACTTAAAGTTATTCATTATCTATCTCTTCTCTATTCCAAACTGTACAATATACAATGTTTCTAACATCAATTGGAGACCCAAGCTTCATGGCCACATACGCCTGCACACAAAGGCAAGTTATTATTTGGTTCGTCGAGCTTGATACCTTCTAGTCCATTGTCCAATCCATTACTAGCTTTGGCAACTCCAAAAGAAGTGGCGCCTCCTATTAACGCCCCAGAAGTAGCGGCCAAAGATGTCAAACTTGTTCCCAACCCAACGGCGCCAATAGATTGAAGAGTGGCAACGGTTCCACCGACAGCAACGCCTCCTCCCAAAGCAATAGCTTCAGCAGACATCATACCTGCGGCTGTTGAACCTGCTACAATACCACTTGCTCCGAAACCCATACCTCCAATTACACCCATTGCAGCAAAAGGGATTGCAACTGATAGCCCAATTGTTGTAGCTCCAATGCCCACATATGAACAAATCTGTTTACCACTTATTGTGTTTGGCATGATAGGTTCAAGGATCCAAGTCTTCCAGCCTCCGTTAGCTTTAACAGTGCAGGGATCATTGTTATTATTCAATGATAATCTGTGGCCATGTTCGGCAGACTGAATGAAGACTCCTCCACAATATGAAGACGATCCAATAGACCAATGGTGTGGCGATTCACTAACGACTAGCTTACCATCCTCTGACGAACTGAGATACTTCTCGTGCTCTACTGAACGAATGGTAAAGTGACCAGCTGTATTGTTTGTTGGCTCTACAATCCATTTCTCCCACGACTTACGATTCTTATGAGAAACAAGTTTATGCTCTTTTGTGCATGACAATCTTGTATCATCAGTTGTGGCGGAGGAAAGGTAGAATTGATTACGATGAGCAGGCTGGAGATGCCAGGTGGTATCTTCATCCTTATCCATAGTATACAGATCTTGCCCACTAAATGCAAGGGATTTGCCATGTTCAACTGATTGAATTCTTACGCCGTGACTAGTGGGGTGATTGATAATATTCCACTCTTGATATTTTAGCCTGCCTTCCTCGATAAGATCTTTCATGTTGACAGTGTACACACTACCGTCGGAGTTAGAACACAATACCTTTTGATCATGAGTCCACGATGTTATAATATAGTTGCCACTCTTCTCATCCTTGATGAACCTAAATACTTCCCAGCCGAGCCAAGTATTCTTCATAGTTATGTTTCCAAAACAGCTGCAACTTACACGACGATCATAGTTTGGTTGGGAGATGAAACAAAGCTCATGTCCAGATTTCGCCTCAATACTAGGGAGGCAAAACAAAAGCTGCATTGTATTGGTGGATGATAGTGATCTGATTATTGACGTTGATGCTCTTTATGAGGATCTAAGGTGTGTCAGTTGAGACGTGCAAGAATCGTGTGAAAATTTCAGTCCTGTTGGTTCAAGTACATTTTCTTTAAGACAAGATAGAGATGTTGTTTGTTTGGTTAACGCTTGTAATCATTTTACACAAGTTACACACCTGTTCTCTATTCATTATAAAGTGTATACATTCAACCATTATTATACACAATTCATTACTTCTTTCTCCAGAGATGTACTATCGCGGCACCATTTGCAATTATCAACAGCGCTATAACACAGTATAGGAAAATCTTGTTCTTCAATGCCCGATATGCCCTGATAATCCAAAGAGATTAAAGTTGTCAAAACGTTGAAGTCAGTGAAAAGAACAACAGACACAAAGCAATCATAAGATGTACTTGCACATACACCTCCAGTCATAGACAGAAAAGATAAACAACTTACATTTGTTTCATAATAGCTCTAGCCTGTTCAGTATTCTCAATAGATTGCAATATCAATCCACCACTTCGTTCAATCTGTTCACGTTGTCGTCCCATAGTTTCCAACGTCGATGCACCAATCTGTTCTGACTCGGCACATAACATTTGTGTTTGTAATAATAATTCTTGTGAATCATTTATCATTTGTTCGGATGCT
>Ga0075437_12828_pt1 | contig 14574 bp, 13 predicted proteins | sample MintriMetagenome_FD_74266 | JGI IMG/M metagenome (GOLD analysis project Ga0075437, IMG submission 74266) | Marine eukaryotic communities from Monterey Bay, USA to study complex ecological interactions - Minidiscus trioculatus and... | ecosystem: Environmental > Aquatic > Marine > Unclassified...
GAAGAGGTAAAAGTATCGATAGGAGAAGACATCGTATCATCTTGAGTATTACTTAGTAGAGGTAATATCGATCTTAATTAGCGCCGCAACAACTCTTTACTGCTACGTATGTAATTCGTGCTACTACCTAGGTACTGACGACATTTTGTCTCATACATGGGGAGGTAGGTTGAGATGAGAGAGACTCTTCTATCTGGCGATAAAACGACACAAAGATTTGTCTGCTTTTGCTTCTTCTTTGTGTCATATCAGTGAGAAAGGCAGTATAGGGCAGATAGGGTCGAATGAGAATATGCCGTTAAGTCGCTAAATAAGGCAACCGAATCTTACAAGAAGCAAGAGCAAGCGAAGCAATGCAAGCCACTAAACTCCATATTGTTCATCGGTCAAGCTTCTAGATCTCAATCACAGAATGTTAGTTGTTGTGTAGTTTGTGTATGCTAGTGTATCCCTCCCTAAAGCACGTGGCCGTTAGCAATTTGTACGATCAAGGGGGCATTAAAGCCAAGATTCCTCTAAATTCATTGGTTTTTATTTTATGTCGTCATTTGGATGGCCACATATCACAACAACTCCTGACCATTGATGCTTGATATATCGCTAGCGTTGTGCTCATAATTTACATCATCCATCAATTGCAATAACTATTATTGCAATAACATCATCGTCTACCGCCATCGCCGCCGCTAATCTACGCCGGTAACACATCGTCGTCGAACACATAATACTATACATCATGCCATCGCCATCAATCAACAAGCCATCATCACCATCGAAGGTAGACCGTCGTCTAACCTCTCCTGATACATTCCATGAGAATGATACAATAACTGCTAGCTACTCCGGTAACGATGTTGAAACAGGTAAGTGTCGATAATGTTTTGGTGCATAAGATGTGCACAAAATATATTTTTGGCGCTATGAGTGGTCATTCATGCTCTAATTCTTTCTTCTATAATGTATGCCCCCAACTACAATATATATAGGTGTAGTAACCTCCGGATATTTAGCAACGGGTGCATTATCCGGTGATGAAGATCGTCCCTACATGGTTAAGAATGTAGACGATGGTGAAACCTTACCAACCTCGGCAGAATTACGATCTAAGAAACGTCGTATTGGATGGATGATATTTGGTACGGTAATGTTGGGTTTCATACTTGTAATTGGATTAGTTGTTGGGTTGCAAAAGCCTAGAGTTATTGTTGATCCTATTGGGTTGGGAAATGAAACTGAGGAGACTGTTGATGTCGTCTTGGATGTTGAGGAGCCTGTGGTTGAGACTTTAGTTGATGAACAGCAGCCAATGGATAGTGTGGAGGGGGAGGAGAGTGTAGATGAGGAAGAGGTAGATATGCCTCTCTTAGAAGATGGTGTAATCTCTCTTGGTTCGTCAGAGGATGTTGATTCATCGAGTGATGTATCCTCTGATGTGTCATCTCCTGTAGAGGTCATGGAAGATGAAGCAGAAGATATTGAGGAGGAAGAAGTAGCTTCTCCTTCATTCAACCTAGACACCGCCAACGCTATTAATGAGGATGAGGAAGAAGGAGAAACAACAGGAACACATGATCACAATCATGCACATGTTGGTTCAAACGATATCGTATCATCTGATGACACATCTGAACATCATGATGATGAATCGAATAATAACCCATTTGAACCAGAGATTACTATTGGTGATGCAGCGTTGCTAAACCAGATCTCCTCTGAAGGGAATGGCACCACAACGGTATCACCCTCGTCATCTCCTACAAAGTCACCCGTAACTTCTGAACCAACAAAGGCACCTACTAATGAGGTAAGGAATGTGGTTGGTGTGTTTTGTGCATATCTTATGCTCATATCTTGTGGTCACATCTCATATTTATGCATTTCTCATTTACATACTTATCAATCAAACAATACAGCCAACTAATCCTCCATCAACAAAGGAGCCCACTTCACCGCCTTCTCCTCCTCCAAAGGTAATCGATTTGTCAGGCTGGGGAGTAATGAGCCCAACTCCGCCGCCAACGAACAAACCAGTATTTGATATGTCAAGTTGGGCCTCGGCTCTTAAACCACCAACACCTCCTCCCTCAGCCTCACCTACCACGGCACCACCGACACCATCTCCAACGACTCGATCTCCGACAAACCGTCCAACGGACAAACCTACTGATAATCCATACATATTTGGTTTCCTCGGTAATGAATTCATTAGAGTACCCGAGTTGGGCATTGATATGTCCGCTGGCTTAACTGTTAAGCTCATAGCTCGTGAAGGGAGTAAAGTACAGTTTGCCAATGGTGGAGAATCCAAGGATTCGTGGCATACTCGTTCGGATGCTGCCGGTATCTTAACAATGCCTGGTGGTGGATATGTCTACATGTCAAACTCGGAAGAGAGTGATGGAGATGGTGGTGTGTATGGCTTGTACTTCAATGCCAAGGGTGAGATTGTCGACTATCGTGCCTTGTTAACGGGTACTACCGACAATTGTGGAGGAGGAATTACACCCTGGAATACTTGGGTTAGTGTAAGTCCACATTTGTGATGTGTACTCTTTGCTAATGATATTACTGTATCCACATCATACTGACTGCTCACATGATATGTACCCTTCTTTCTTTCCTTTTTATTAGTGTGAAGAAACAGGAGGTGGACAATGTCATCAAGTAGGAGCCGATGGACGTACTCAAGAGACTGAGCTTGGCGGCAGTGGTGGATGGTTTGAATCTGTGGCAGTAGATGCTCGTGTTTATGGACGTTCTATCTTCTACACTACCGAAGATGTCGAGGATGGTAAGCTACGTCGATACATTACCAACCAGCACGGCTGGGATGCTCTACATTCAGGAGGAGAGGAATCCTTCCTCGTTCTGAATGATGACGGTACCTACTATTGGACTACTGATGAGGGTGAAGCCGAGAATAGTGCCAAGAAGTTCTTCCCGAATAGTGAGGGAATTCAAGTTCATGAAGGAGATGTATACTTCATGTCCAAGGAGAAACAGACACTTATCATTCTTGATGATAGTACCGATACTTGGACATCTGAAAGGACAGGCAGGAAGTTTTATGGCGAAGGATCGTTTGGTGGTCAACCTGATCAGAATGTATTTGGACCATCCCGAAAGTATATCTACTTTACAGAGGATGGTTCGTCAGATCCAGGAGTGTATGCAAGGTATGGCAAGGATGGGACATACTTCACAATGTTCCAAGCTATCAGCGGGGGTATCCATACGGATGATGAAACGATTGGTATTGCCTTGAGTCCTGACAACAAGCGTTTCTATGCTGGGTTTCAAGACGGTTATATTTTTGAGTTCACGAGAAAGGACGGATTAGCCTTTGAGTAAGGCGGCAAGTGTACAGAATGTGATCAAATGAGTGAACGGCGATGAGATTTGATCATCAAGTTTTGATAGAGTATATTTAAGGGGAATAGGGGATTCTGTACATATTATAGATAACTAATAGAGACAATTCTGAATGTAAACAACTTTGTATGTATGAGAGAAGACCAACCTGGACTAACACTATATCCCTACTCAACTACAGTACTTTATGTCATACATATCATATCCCAAGGGGTATTTTTCTAAAAGGTCAAAAAGGGGGTGTATCTTTTCAGAAGCGAGATAGAGATAATAACAATATCGAAGAAGGGGCAGAGTTAAAATGGCAAATTTCATGTCTATTCCCCCAAGATTTTGGGGTGTGTAATCATTGATTTCAATTGCCTTAACTACTCAATCAGGTTCATAGATATAAAAAATGATATATATTATATGATCATATGATCGAGGAGTACCTATAGTAATAAATAAACAACGTTAAATTTCAATATCATCCGATGTCTGTATCATTATACATTATCTCTCCACTAATAAAGTAGTACTACACGATGAATTTTAATTTTGAGAAGCTTGTCAAGAAGAGGAGAATCAATCTCATCCTTAAGGGCCTTTGTGATGATGGTCTAGATATACTCTACAAAGTTATTGGGGAAAGTACAGTTCTAGAGGCGCTAAGTTTAAGTAATAATCAGCTAACCCTATCTGATGGCAAGTTGGCTAATGCAATTGCAAAGAATACAACTCTGAAAGAACTCAATCTACGACGCAATAAGATTACTTTAAAAGGAATTGAGCAATTGGCAGATGCACTAAAAGAGAACAATACCACACTTGAAGTATTATACTTAGGTGATAACAACATAGGTGATGAGGGAGCTAAATGCATTGCTGATATGTTGGTTGTCAATAAATCATTGCAAGATATTGATTTAAGCAGCAACAATATCAATCTAGAGGGAGCTAAGTACTTAGCAGATGCACTGAAGGAGAACGATACACTTAAAGAGTTAGCCATAGATAAGAACAATATCGGCAATGGGGGGGCTGCAAAGTTAGCAGAAGCTCTTCAGTTCAATCATTCAATCAAAACTCTTGAATTAGATTTCAATAACATCAGTGTACATGATGATCCGATGATGAGAGAGATGGCTATGCTGCAGTCTTTCACAGAAATGAAAGACCATCTTAACTCCGCTCTTAGAGAGAGGGAATCTGCACTGAAGTTAAATGCAAGTATGAAGGCAGATATCACAAAGAAAGATAAGGAATTAGAGGATAAAAATGCAGAGATTGCCTTATTGAAATCAACAATTATCAATAAAGACAAAGAGATTAAATCATTAAAGGCTGCTACCATTAAGGGACAGACGACCGTCGATCCTGTGGACTTAACGAAGGACGATAAAAGGAGTGAACCTTCTAATAAACTATCCCGAATTGAAGATACCCCCAAGCTAAAGAGTTCTAAACCAATCGATATGGAGATATGATGAGAATCGTGTGAAGAGTGATCAAGTTTTGAGACAGATTTATACCTATTAAGGGGTATATATATATAACATAGATACAATATACTCAACCTGTATGTGTGGTAGGGAAGTGAGTATTGTTTACGCTAGCTGTATATCCTATTTCACAGTCGGGGAATTCTATACATACTATAGATACTATAGAGACGACAATTCTGAATGTATACAGCATCATGTATTCTGTGAACCAACGAAGAATAAGATAAGGATGTGTGAATGACTTGACTTATAATAAACTTTCACCTCTAAATTTAGAAACTTCTTGGGCCACACAACACTGTAACCAGGTTCGAAAATTCAACAATCTTGACAACTCCGTCGATGCCAATCTTCTCCTACTAATCCACACAATAATTCTGACGGCGCCGTTGATTCGATTATTCTATATACTCTCCATTTAAAGTCCTGCTGTCATCGTTTTTTATTAAAAGAGAGAAATGTGGACAACAAGCCCAGAGGCAACATCACCATTTTTCAAGTTCATCGTTACTATTTTAACAACATATTTAGGGAGCAAGTAGTCGACTACATATACGCTAATACAAGAAGATAAAGAGCTCAGACAGAGTATTAAGGTGTGAAATTATTGTGTGGATAATATGGCTGTTTCGTGCCGTCGTATGACGTTTTAGTGTGGCTTAGCAATTGCAATAATTTTCAATACTCTTGAACACCTCACTCTGATACGATCAAACTCATATTGCTTGGCCGCGTCAATATACGCCTTGCTTTAACTGTGCAGTAAAGACCTAACTTTGTTAAACCTTTCTGCCTCTCAAAACCTTGTATCAGTGTCACCCATCAAGAGAGTGAGATTTAAGTCCCCAAGATTATACACAGAGTTGACACCCAAGAGCTAATTTGATGCTCATACGTCCTTTCCTAACATTATACAGTACAACAACTTACACCAATAATAACAATAAAAAGATGACAGTAACATCCGATTTACGTCCCCTATCACCACCGTTGCCACCAGCCTTTCTGTCTAATCCGGATTTAACCAATATTATGTACATGTCAGCACACAAGTCATGTCCAGAGTTACAAGCTGAGAGTGTCATAAGTTCAGATGAGGAGGATAATGGTGGATTAAGTGATTTGGATGGGGGAGTTAGGGATATAGAGAAAGTAGAAAAGAGGAGTAGATTTGAAGTGTTGGAAGTTCATGATGAGAATGGGATGAATCAAGTTGATGGGGCATTTAGTATGGATTGTCATGATGATGATGCAGTTATGATTAGTCGAGGTACAACACCCGAGCTTGTTGTAGAGTTAAGGGAGGAAAAGATGACCTCGGCAGCAGTGGTTATACCTCCCATTTGTTCCGATTGTTCAAGGTCTACTGAACAACAAGTTATGTCTAAATCGGCACCCTCAAGGATACCATCCGTCGTGTCAAGTCCACCCTCATCCCTACCCTCATCCTTACCAACCAACGTCTCTCCAAATATTGCAAACCGCCGCAAATTACAATGGGAATTCAAGGGTTTAACACTCTGGTTGGAACTAGAAGAGTTTAACAACGATCTAACCAAGGCAGTTGAGGATTTCTCATCGAAACATTCATCGCCGTGGATACCCCAACCGCATACCACGGCAATCTATGGTATGGAGCATTTATCACATGAAGAAGCTAGTAGACGATTGCACAAGGTCAAGGATGTGTTGGTGAATGGTGTTTGGCCAGCTTTTGCCAAGCCGACGGGTGTTACGTCCGATATTGCCGTTTGTGGTCGACCGGGACAGGTATGCAGTATTGCCTGGAGTGAAATGACATTGGCAAGTAATGATGAACATGAGGTAGCCTTGGATGCTTTGTATTCGTTATTCTATGATGAGGATGAGGAATCTTTGGACTCCTCTTCCTTGAAGGATGATGATGGCGCCTCGTCTAATGATATAGCAGAGGAAGGTAAACCATCATTAAGCCGCCCCCAACGAGCTGTTGAACTGCCAACAAGGTCACGTCCATGGACACCTCACAATTCGATTGCATATGACAATCCTGAAACGAATGCATTATCGTTATTAGATACCATTACCTACATGAGTATCCATCCAACATTGTTGGGATGTGAACGACGGGTGAAGGCTATATCGTTATGGAATACTGTGGGTAAGATGGAGGAATGGAAATGTATTGATCGGGTTAAGTTCTTTTAGATGTTGAGTTTAGGTGTATGTGTTTGTTGGGTATGTGTGGGAAGGAAGTAGAGAGGGTATACGATGTAGGAGACCAGGATAAGAGAGGGGTGCATGATATAGTGGATATCAATATGCAGAGGGTAATCGTAAGCTAAGCAAGACAAAATAATTATAACAGTTATTCCAATCAGTAGGGAAGATAATCTCAGACAATAAGGACACAACAACAACAAAGATTCAAGATCTTCCTTGGAATCTTGACACGTCTCATACAACTCGTTTATACCACGAAGAGAAGAAGTACACCCATCATCATACCCAATCCAGCAGTCTTGAGCAGACCGAAAGAGGAAGATGTCGTAGAATCCAACAAACCTCCTCCTTCTTCGATGAACTCTTCTGCAGCATCCGACAACTGCAGATCCACAAAAGTGAGAGTACGGTCACCCATATTGTACACAACGTAATAGTATTGGAAGGTAGGGAATCCAAGGAAGAAGTTGCCATCTGTACAAGCAACCTTGCCTTCCACGAGCTGTTCCATAAGCCAAAACAAGGGTAAATCGAGTGTGACAGTTCCTCCATTGGCACCCTCAAGATCGATATAGAGGGACTCTCCCTTCAACTCGTCTGCACTGTTCCCGTATTGAGTAACAAAAGTTTCACAATCTTCTTCTGGGAGGGGTAACATAATTAGATCAGCGCCTGAATCGAAAACACACAGATAGGGATGACCAGTGCACCAACTCGACGCGTTGAAACTTGTAGTAAGATTCAGTTTGGGTGATCGAATGCCTTCAAGCATGACACTGAAGTGATCAATATCTGGGGATCCTTGAGCAACCTGCGTAGGTTACATCAAGACATAGTAACTGTCAGGTAAAGCAAAGAAGAAGTAAGAATGCATCTATCTTAGCACACCACTTACCTGAGGCGTTCCTCCATTGTAATACTCATTATCCACAGCAAGATCTCCTCCAAAGTACGCGGCGATACCTGGAACCATCTTCGACGATGATGGTGCATCAATAGGATCTTCTTGTAAGGTGGCAGCATAATCTACATACAAACCAAATGCCTCAATAGAGTTGTATCCGAAGCTGACACTATCATTTAGTGCCACCTCAATTACCGAAGGGAGAGATGTCTCGGTAAGATTGTCCGGGTTGCACTGCGATAGCATAGAGGTGTTGACTTGTGGGTTGGGACATACATCTACAAACAAATCAGATGCATCAAACGTAGCTGCCTCAGATTGGGGAATCTCAATTGCATCATTATTATCGCTTGAGTAGGCTACTCCGAAGATTCCGTTGAGAGGGGTGTCACAGGCATAGTTGACCTCCGTATCCATGATAACAAAGTCCGCTGGGACGGTAGCAACCTCCTCATCAGTATTGATATCATACACAGATACGTCGCCAACATATACAGGACCAACCCACCCTCCTGCCGTAGTGCCGGATTTACTATCATCATCAGCACATTGTAACGTTACTCCATAGTTAATACATTGAGCATAGTTTGTTTTTGTAATGTTGACTGCTTCTTTTGCAATATTGCTATCACAGAAGGCTAACGTGGAGCTCCCTGTATCAACCAAAACTGTGATGATGTTTATTGAAAGATGTGTACATTGTAAAGAGGTCATTAAAAAGTAAGTTCATGTGTCTCATAATAATAATAAAGATTAGACAATCTAATACTTACGATATTGAACCTCATCAACTCCTGGTACTCCCATTGCAACAACGAGTTGTTGGTTTCCTGGGTTTGTTGAATCCTTGCTAAGTTCAACAAATCCGAGAGGAATAGCAATACCATGTACATTAGAATCATTTGCTTTATCAACAACAGCAATAACTTTTTTAGCACTCTCTTCTTGGTTTAGAAATAGAGTACGATGATCCCCACCGGTGGTTGTTGCTGAATAAACCGCAGGAATTATGCCACTGATGGCAGTGACGATGGCTAGAGGATGAAGCTTCATTGTTATTAACAACAATATCGATATTATGTACTGCAATCTACTACTACCTACTAACATTATGAACATTAGATCCAGTAAAAACTGTCGCCGACAAATGGATGCGACGGATACCACAGGGTTCTCAGAAAGAATGACTCATCTAACGCGTGGCCTCATATGTACTAGGTATTATGAACCAACCACCTGCCAGCTTGCCTCATAATCCCATTCAAACGGTTGATCAACATTTGCACGAACCGATGCCTCCTCCTGAGCACAAGCTTCATCAAATGACAAGTCGCTAGTAGAATCTGGTTTTCGTACAGGCTCGGGATATCCCCATCGTTGGGTACATACACAGAGAGCACCTGCCCGATCTACAGGTGATCCGCATGTATACATATACTCACAGAATATACGCCAGAAGCTATGGCAATTGTTTTTAACTTGTTCATCGGCAGTATCTTTCATTCTACATCTCACGAGCTGTATGTTACACAACATGAACACGGCTGATAATGATAATAATGTATCAACTTGATAACGCGCATCTTCCAAATTGGACTGTCAACACTTTATTAAGACGAAGCAGTTCTACAAAGGATGCTTATACCATTTAGACTTGGTATGGAGAGTAGATAAAAGTCCTGGAGAGTAGATAACATTAACATAAAACTTGGTAATCTCTTTTGCTTGGTTCTAGACTTATTATCATTACAATCCTACTAAACCAAATCAAATCATGAAACGAGAATCGGCCAATGGCCATGTGAGTTTGTGTTTCTATTCAAATTGGATTTATGGGTAGTGCGGTAGCACATATGCACTTTCCCACGTATCCCAATTCTTCTCAAGAACACATCACAAAGAAATGTGTGAGTTTATGTCATCAATCGGCAGAGTTATCTCCTCCAGGAGAATGTCCACCAATTCTATGACTCTCAACACGAGATGAAATATGAAAAATAGGCTAATCCACTAATCCTTGGTGGTGGTATATCCACCTCCTCAGCCCTCCACTTAACCCCCACCACTAATCCAATCCCCCACCCCACCCCCCAGTAAACAGAGTAACTGGACACTTAGCTACCTCCAGCTGCCTTGGTGCTTCCCTTGAAGATAACAATAGGGCGTGTGCCTTTATGAGAGTCCTCAAATTTATTTAGTTCCAATAGTTCGTGGACGAACTTCTGCTCACACGAACTATCATTTGAATGACTTACACCAGAGGGTTTCTTTTTCAAGTTGGCACAGTCTTTCATATGTTGTTTGTGCATTTTCCTTGCATGGCGTACCAAAGCTTTGCGTGATTTGGGTGTTGAAATCCCTCCGTGCAAGAAAAATCCTGCCTCACGACATCCCGGGCAGCAAATGTGTACTGCATTTAAACCTGAATTCCTGTAGTTCAAATTGGTAACCAACAAATCCGATGATAAAATGGTAACATCACTAGGATCCAAGAACGCAGTTTTCTTGTCACTTAACAAAGAAGTGTTTACTTCACAAATTTTGCATTGAGAACAATTTAATAATAAGCCTTCACCCAACGATGGCGGAGGCATCGGTGGGATGTTGCCAACAAGTGTACTACTACCTTGACTACTACTAGTACTCTCGGTACTGAATGGAGAGACTTTGCCCGCTGCTGCTGCGGATTGGTTGGCAACAGTACCACCAAGTTTTAATGCACCGTCAAAGCTACCACCATGATTGGCATTAGTATCAATGATGATCTTGTCGCCACTAAACATGACACTACCTCGTGAACGACAATAATCCAAAATTTCAACATCATTATTAGATCCTGAACTATCGATAGTAATCCTTCCATTACTATCGGATAAGAAAGTAATATTCTTAGAATCAAAAAATTTCATGATTTCAAATTTCTTGCTATTGCTAGATACTGATGGTGCACCAGCGGTAGGTGAAAGAATCCCATCCATCCATGAACTATCACTAGACTGTGATGAATTGTTTGCAGTATGGTTTACAGGTGGTAGTTCCAAGTCATTGCTACCCGTAGTAGTAAACATTGATAATGATGCACCATCATTATCAAAGGTGTCCGAAACATCGATGGTATCGGGAAAAAGGTCCATGGTTATGGATTGAATAAATGATAGTTGTAGGGTGAAGGTAGGATGATTATTATGTATGATGTGTAACATAGCAAGCATATATAACTGAGCAATGAGACCAACTTGATCATTGAGCCTAGTGCTCATGATTCAGGTAAGGCATATGCTGAAAAGCTTGCTATCCTCAAGGGGGAAGGTCCCGAGGAGAGTGAACATTACGTAAAGCTCACAAAATCTCTATTTGTGCCACGAGCTGTGAATGGTACGTCGTATCAACTACTGTTTACTGCTGCTGTTGTCCATTTCAGTCATTACTAACTCTGTTCTTTATGATTCTTGTTATAACATAATATCCCAAGAATCTCCTTCCACTGTTGGGGGCGATGAGTTGGTGGCGGATGAGTCCCTCTCCACAGAGGACGATTCTCCTGATGCTGACGAATCTCCTACCATTAAGGAGAGTCAATTGAAGGATGATTATGCTTATTCTGAGGAAGAAGCTACCGATCAGGCTCTTGAATTCATGACGATGTCAGCCCAACTTCGAGATGCGAACGATACTACCTCCCTCAAAGCATATGGAGTTGGTCCTCGAGGAATTATGAAGATCTATAGTGAGATGTCCGCTGACAACTGGGGCGCTGTACACAAACAGACTGCACTCCGAGAAGGAATCGACCATGGAGAAGATTCCTCGGTTAATCGTAAGCCTGCCGGAAAGTCTCAAAAACATCTGGCACAACTCGGAAATGATGCTTGGAAATGGAAGGTCGGCTCTGCTGCCAAGGAAGTGTCAGTAACACCTGCCAATCATAAGGAAGATACAAACAAGGAATCTCCTGATGATGTTGCCAAACCCTCCTCAGCTGCAGTCTCTGTTGGAAAGACACAGTTTGGCGGTCTTGTTGATGATGAACTACCATCACCTCCCAAATCAAACAAACCAACTTCTTTCGACTATGGAGAGGAGTCCGATTCCTCCGTAACTCTCCCAAGTAACCCTGCTGGGAAATCAGTGAGTAAGAAGAGGAAGGCCGCCATCCTTGGAGAGTCCGACGATGAGTAGATTTCTTTCCCAAGTGACCGACTACTTTCATAAGTAGTGCTTATGTGAATAGCTTGCTGAGTTTGTATCTGTGCCTTCTACATAGAGATAAGATATAGACAGTAGAGTTTATATGTACACATAGGCTAATCATAGGGACTAAATCGCCCAGCGATGATACCATATCAGGATCTGGTTTGATGTTTACTACTCGATCTTTCAACTCTTCCATACTAATTGGAGGGTTCCAAGTTTTCCTCGCTAATGTCGGATTGGGCGATGAATAGGCAAAGGCATAGGCATCTGTTTGTGCACCCTGCAAAGAGACAAGATAAGTATAAGAATGAGAAACATTGGACACAAGATGTGCACAAAACAATCAACTCTTCCTTACCGTGATTAAAGCAAGTCCACCACCTAAAGATACACCGGTACTACGCAGCCATTGGAAACTCTTTCCATTAACACTATACCCATCAACTAGAAGATCATTTACAAAGTCAGTGGTAACCTTGTAGTACTCAGACTTTTGTAACTGATCCGATGCTACCCAAGAAGTTGTTTGTAGTAAGTCTGGATATATAGGATTCCACAGCCATGAGAAAGGCATGAGTGCCCTTACGACCATACCCAGTGCAGTTCCCAAGTACATTTGTGCATTGTTCAGTCTGTCAATTGGTGTTTCAGTTCCTCGAATGGATAGAATACCGTGGCCAGGCGAGCTGGGAAATGAGAATAGCTTGAAAGAGACTTGGTTGAGTTCATTGCCACTATCCTTTCTCCACTGAGTTACAAAGTCTGTCTCGTCAACTGCAAGGCCTGCTTCAAGGAACCACTTATCCATCACGTACGTAGTCATCTCAGGAGTCTCATATGCAATACCACCGAGTAAATTGTAATCCAGAGCATAAGTATTATCTAATCCAGGTATACCAAAGTGATTTGTCAACTTGCAAGTGGTATACAACATGCTACCTTCTTCGGGAGATGGGTAATAAAAGTCATCCAAAAAACGAATAGGTTCTCGTCCCGACTGTGTATTGAAATCTTCTCCACTCCCCGTTGATGATGCTGACCAATAGATAAAGTATCCTCCCATTATACCAAACACTAGGATGAAAATGAAGTAGTAGAATGAGTGAGTGATCTTCCCTAGCACCTGGGCTGCACGAGCTCTTGCCAGCATCTGTTTTTTTGAATCGTCATCCTCATCACCCACCATCTTGACTTCACTTAATGAGCAGTGCTCACATATGACACTACGAGCATCCAAGTTGAGTCTAAACGCCGAGAATAAACTCAAGAAGAGGAAGAGCACGCCGTACTTTGGCAATCCATGCACGAAAAGGGAAATGACCGGCCAGAGGAAGAAAAACACTGTTGCCACAATCAATCGAAACCAGCAGTACCACTCCTTTGGTTTTGAGATGGTATACGTCTTCCAAGTTTGAAAGACCTCCTCTTCCTCATTATTATTGGTACCTTCTACTCCCTCCTCTCTATCCTCAACCAATCTCATTGCTTGGAAGACACCATAACTACATGCCATGCAGGGCACACCGATCAAGACAAATATCAATACATACACCACCACAATCATCGTTGTTCCTCCCAAAAAGCCGCCGGCATATAGTACAGCAATCAAACATATCAGACCAAGATTAATCCCAATAATGCTACAAACGAATCCACTAACATACTGTCGTTTTTCAATAGCATCAGTTCCACCGACTGTATACTTTGATTGGCCATTTGTTAATGCACAGCATGTTCGACTCAGTCCAAAGTTGGTACGGCTGACAATCGGGACACTTTCACCTAATTCTTCGATGGAGTATTGACGGATAGGCGTGTCCAACGCATTGAAGAATGGATTGAATGATAGCATGGTTGACCATGAGCATAACCACCTTCGTACTTTAAGTGGCCCTTGTGGTTGATCAGGAGTAGATTCGTCACCGTCCCCAGAAGATATCAATTTGGACGTGGCATCTTCTTCATCATCGTCATCCCCTCCACCTCCATTCTCCAAGTAATATCGATATTCAATACCACAATACTTCATCATTAATGTAGTTAATACTGCTTGCTTAAGTAACATCTTCCAATTCAATCCTGCGCCATCTTCTTCACGTTGATATTGCAATCTAACCAAATCAATACATAATTTAATCTCATTCACAAATACCACTAAACAAAAGATGAAGAAACTAATCAACATGCAAAAGTACCAAGTCAATCCAGCTATACGTCCAGTTTCATTTGATTTACTAAATGATGCAATAATGAATACTAATAGTGGTATAGCCAAGTACATTATAAATTGATACCATTCCAATACTGTCGATGAAACTGTAGATGAAACTCCATTCTTCTTATTATAGTTTGACAATAACAAACGAAAGGTATCATGACCACGCCATACATCAGCAACAAACACCACACTATAAA
>Ga0075437_13906_pt1 | contig 14520 bp, 14 predicted proteins | sample MintriMetagenome_FD_74266 | JGI IMG/M metagenome (GOLD analysis project Ga0075437, IMG submission 74266) | Marine eukaryotic communities from Monterey Bay, USA to study complex ecological interactions - Minidiscus trioculatus and... | ecosystem: Environmental > Aquatic > Marine > Unclassified...
TGATACCACGCAATATGGTAGATATATTAGAAGGTATTTCCATTGCAATACTTGTCATATCCTATCGATATGGTGGCTAAATGACGACCTAAACATGGTATGAGGTGATCGATTCTGAGGAGGATACCACTTCTAAGTACCCATATATATACGAAATGTATCCGATAACTTGGACACTTACTAAATTAGCCTATTTGGACAGGATACCCCAGGATACCGTTACCTGATCGTGAGATAGGCTTGTGGGTTTAGTGCGCACTTAGCGATGGTATCCTAAAACATATTTCCTTATAAAATTACAAGAAAAGCTGCAATTGTCTATTACGGCACAGATATAGAATGCTCTTATTGAGACGATTTCAACGATGTATGATGAAGGCGACAAAATAATTGTTTTTGATATTCTTGGGGTCAACGGAAAAAAGATACCGTCGCTAAGTGCGCACTAAACCCACAAGCCTATCGTGAGAGCTCTGCCTGCATCACCTTCTTCCTCATAATTTGATATATTGTGCATGAAAACTGGTGGCCGTAGAAATGCGGTACCAACCTTCCATCCTTCTTTACCGTTGTTCATACCAAATCTATCTTTTGTTACTATATCCCATTGATCATTTGTTAATCTATTAAACTGCTTGTTGAGTATATCTAATGTACATAAATCAGCACCCGAGGCATACGACAAAATTCGATCTCCCAAATCACTTTGATATAACCACAGCAAACTTAGTTGCGGTTCATCGGCGGTGCCGCGACCATTATCCGTACGACGACGCTTCTTATTAGATGCTCTACTATCATTCATCGTTATATCTGCTCGGAGGCCATTGGCCATCGTGAGGGAGTCTTCTTTCCGTGTGGACTGTGGAAGTGGATCAGAGAAGAGGCAAAACATCGTTGTATCGCTAAAAATGCTTAATAATGAGACTCGCCTGGCCTCCTGTGATTGCTGGACTCGCTCTGCTACTCCTATGTATGGATTGCTGCTACGCTCCAGTGATATGTTCTTGTCCCCCATTTGTACTATATAGAGAGAGCTTCTAGTAGATGATAGTAGGGAGATATCTCGGATTTTCAGTAGAAGGTTTACATCATGACAATGACCTCAAAAGTTATTTACCCACAGAGATGTTATGTTGTTGCAGTGATGATGTCAGTGTTTCTATATTTCATGAGCAATCTCCAACTATGCAGAGCTTTCCCTCTATCGCATCATCATCATATTAATGTCAGATCTACTGCAATTGCATATCAAAACAATATAATCAATGTTAACAATAGGATACCAATGCATCCTTCTCCCTGCTTTCACAGACGAAGACAACACAAACTATTGTCTACTAATATTGAGGGCGGGGAGACTTTTCAAAGGTCATTATTATCTGCTAGAATTGCAAATGATAGTACAACAGAAGCAGATGATTTCAATACCAGCGATAATAAACAAGATGGTATGTCAGCAGAAGATAGGATACTACAGCAAAACTCAAATTATTCAAACAATATACTCATATCGGCAAACAATAAACGAAGTCTTATCAAACAATTATTCTCAATAGTATGCAATCCAGTAACTTTATTTGCAGTTGTAGTATTTCATATGCTGGGTGTGTATCAGGCAACGAATCTGTTCTTAACTAAACTACCGCCGAGTATACCAACAAGTTCATCAAAGTTACTACTTCCATTAGTTATAAATCCATCAATGTGGATTGTACTACTCTCATTACTACTTATTACATCCATGGTTACATCAAACAGCACTCTCCAAGCTGATGGAGTGGATGATATATTGAACTATAGATCAAAATCAAATGAAATATCTTCAACAAAGGATGACAATAATACATTCTCAATTAACAAAACAACATTTGATACATATCTATATGCCATACTACTTTTATTATCATCATCTATTGGAGGTGCTATACCTCGGTTAATGTTACAGTGTGGAGCAATATTATCATACTTGTATACGGCACATTTGAGAAGAAAGTTAAACACAAAATCTTGGATGACAAATATATCATCATCGGTAGGTTGGACTATGGTACCGATAACTAGCGGACTAGCAGCATGTCATATATTACGGGATGCATCGTTCCTGAGTAGAGTTGGAATCTTTATTGGTGGAGCAACGCTTGATAATGATGGATTAATTACTACACTTCAATCACTACCGTTTGATTTGATGTTCAAGAGTCCTTTGGGATTGTTGAGCATAGCTTTGTGTGGTCTTATCATGAGTCGAGAGATTATCATGGATATAATAAACAGTAGTGCTAGTGGGATGTTAATATTTGTGGTAAAGTCGGGTCAGAAATCATTGTCACTTCCAACCTAAATATGATGTGTGCTAAGCGCGGTAATGAGTTGCAGAGGTGGCAGTATAGAGAGAATCATCTTCACACTGCTGGAATTTCTTCCATCGGATGCAAAACTCATTTGATAGTTACCTATGATGGCATGATTTACATTTACGAGGTTAATCAAGAGGGGCAAGATGATAGCACTGAGCTACTCTCATTAAAGAAGGAAATAAAAGTTGAAGAAGGAAGAGGTGATAGTGCTGGGGCCATTATAAGCTCTATTGCATGGGGTCCGGGCAATACTCACTTCATTGTCGGTTATCCCCATCAAATATGTGTCTGGAAGTTCGAGGCAGCAAACAACGAGATATCTTTGACTAAAACAATTAAAACTGAGTGGGAACTTACCAATGTTGCTCTGGCCGAAGACTATATTGTTGCATCTTCTGAATATAGAAATGTGCACATCTGGAACCGTAGTACTGGTGACAAAATGGCATATGACTACTTGTATGACGTTGAACCAGACGAAGAAGAAGATGATGAGTATCTCCTGCCCCTTTGCCTAACCTGCCTCGGTCATATCTTGGTTAGTACAAGCCATGCTGGGTGCGCTCTTTGCATTTGGGATATGAGAACAGGCGAGTTGCTTAAGAGACATGAGCAACTTGATGGTATGCTTCCAGAGCATATGGTTTATTTACAGGGAATGAACTCTTTTCTATGCATGGGGGAATATAAATATACTGATGCATGGGCATTCCCTACAAATAAAAGCCAATATGATAAGGTCATATCCGTGTGCCGAAGAGTGGAAATAGAAGAGAGTAAAAGGTTACATGGATTACCCGAGTTATGAGAAAGTACTTAAAATATGTAACCCCAAAAACCTGAGAAGGTTACTATAAATACACATATGATACGAACAAGTGTTTATAAATTTGTTTTTTATTTTTGTTATCTTATTAGAAGTCGTTGTTTAGTAGTCTCCACCATCATCACCTCCAAACATCTAATATATTGCAAAGATTTGAAATAGAGAACACATCATATTGAGTGAGTGAAAATGCATGCAACGAAAGTCATACGAAAAAGATACATATCAAAATAGGACACAAGATGTGTTCATCTTCTCATTCTTCTTCTTCTACTTACATCTACTGCCGGTGGTGCCTCTTCAACTTCCTCTTCTGCTTCCTTCTCTGCCTCGGCAGCATCTCCACCGCCACCTCCTCCACCACCGCCTCCTCCTCCGCCGCCTCCACCTGATAGAAGTGAAAAGAATAAGAGAGATAGGGTGTTAGTGCATTTTTGCATGAAAGCCACATACGAGGTTTGCACAGCACGATCCATACACGCCGACATAAACACAAGAAACACACACAAAGACATAATATCACGTACCTCCACCCATTGGAACATCCTTCAACTTTTCCATACCAGCACCTAATAATTCATTAATGTCCTTACCGTCAACATCAGCACATAATGCGGCAATTTGATCATCATTGGGCTCACCGCCTGCGGCAGTTATTACTGCCTTAATATCATCTGCGGAACCGGCCTTACCGCCTAGTTTGCATAGTAGGAGTGCTGCTACTTCTTGCATCTTTTATATGTTATTATAGTATATATTTCCTGTGGAGTGAAGTACCATTAAGGAGGAGGAAAAAAGTTAGAAATAGAGAACTCGAACTATTGCAACCACCCTATGAAATCCAACAGATTCTTCATATCTATCGAACTACACTGCAAACATCGATATCATCTCTATGGGGATAGCCGTCACCTTATAATTTGATACATATCTCAATAAATCGATATTATAGGATACCTCCAAATCATTTGTGTACTTGCTCGCCTTCCAGCCGGTCCCATCCCAACCCGACTATATTGCAAATAACAATGTAATCATTCTTTCACTCTAAACACACATATACGGCCAGTAGTATTAAATGCCGCCGTCATGGGCACTCACCAAAACAGCTAACAGTAAAAGTTGATGAATTTGGCAAAAACGATACCGGTATCTTGGTTAGTAAAGCGGTAAGCTTGGTGTTGGGCCTATGACAGCGAGGTTTCGGGTGAGATCCATCATCTGACTTGATGCGGGGTGGCGGCACAGCGGCAAAGAAGGTAAGCACTTTCATATCAGATATATCCCTGTTGACATTCGATAAGGGTTGATTTCTACCGAACAACAGTAGCGGACTGAGTCCTCTAACCAATCTGTTGTGCGGATATTTAGATGCCCAAAATTAATGATTGACTTATGTCTAGTGAGATGTATTAGGACACATTCTCATGTGCAAGCTATTAAACAGCAGTTTAGGATTATTTGCAATTCCTAGATTTTGCTGTGCCTGCATGCTACAAAACTTTTTCTGTTGTGTATGAAGATGTGAGATGAGATTATGTTCTAACACTACTTTTTCTCTAATTGTCTTCATGCCATTTGCTTCGTCTCCAGATCCACAATAGATAGCCTTTTGAAATTGAATTGCAATCGATGATGAGTGACCAAGGAGAGCAACAAACATCATCGCCACTACCACCAATATCAAGTTTACCAAACAATATCTATCCACCATCAACATATCCACAACCATCCTACTTTTCATCTTCCACAACATTAAAACAACCAGCATTGATAATACCAGCTAAGCGTACTGGTGAAATAATCAAATTACTATCTGGTGGCACTGATGATAGTAATAACATTGTATACAGTGAAAAGAAGTGTAAACGAGTTTATGGAGTAGAAGTTGGTACTGACTATAATGAATCAGATGTAGAAGAGGGATATAATCCGAAGAATGAACGAAAGTTAGTCTTAAAATCATTAGGTGCCGTTACTTTAGGTGATGTAAAACAAGATGATTTTGTATATAATGATTATCGTATTATAAAATTAGGAGGAGAAGAAGATACGGATTCCACTTCGAATTACCCAACTTCGAGTACTGCACCACCCGGTAGAATATCAATTAGACCAAGTTACATCAATTTACCAAGTAATCTATCCTACAATGTGCTAACAGTCGATCAAGTCTTAACACGTATATTACCAAATCAAAATATCAATGAAATACCATCATCATTTGAAATTGCCGGACATATTGCACATGTTAATCTCCGTTCGGAAACACTACCCTACAAGTACTTAATAGGCAAGGCTATATTAGATAAGAATTCCAAAACAATTAAGTTAGTTGTTAATAAAATTGGTAATATTGAGAATGAATATAGAACATTTCCAATGGAAATTATTGCGGGAAGTGGGTTCGATGTTGATGAGGTTGAAAAGTTATGCAATACACCACCTTCAGATGGTAATGAGATTGGCAACTCGGTACAAATTAAAGTTGAAAGTCCAAAGCATGACAAATTAATGATAGTACAAGTGAAGGAACATGGATGTAAATTTACATTAGACTTTGCAAATGTATACTTCAATTCAAGATTACAAAGTGAACATAATAGATTGGTACAGTACATTATAAATGATGCTAGTAAGAATAATAAGAAGAAGGAAACAATAGTAGCAGATGCAATGGCAGGAGTTGGTCCATTCGCTATACCATTAACATCCACCAATACACAACACAGTGCAGATACCAAGATTATATGTCACGCTAACGATTTAAATCCAACAAGTTACAAATACTTACTACAGAATGGACAAACTAACAAATGTCCAAAGGATAGATTATACACATACAACTTAGACGGACGTGAATTTATACATAAAATGAATGCACAGGGTATACAAGTTGATCATTATATAATGAATTTACCACAAATGGCACCTGAATTTCTTAATGCATTCCGTGGATACAAGTTTCATAGAGTTGATGAGAATGATAGACCAATGGTACATGTACATTGTTTTGGTGAGAAACCACGAACACCAGAAGATGTTACAAGGATTGAACGTCAGGTGCAAGAACGCTGTGAATCGGCATTGGGTTGTCCAAATTGCTTCTTGAATGGAAAGAATGATGTTAATATACGAATTGTACGAGATGTCGGTCCTAGGAAGAATATGCTTTGTGTGAGTTTCTTATTACCACTGGAGGTTGGGAATGTTGACAAGATAGTCCTTGGTAAGAATGGAGACAAGAGACAACGACCAGGAGAGGATGATGATACCAAGGAAGATACAAAGAGAAGTAAGGAATAGTAGAGGCCTAGCAACATAAGTCTAACAACTAGTATGCTTAGTTGAATCTCCTAACCTGTATATGACCTACTCATCAAGCATCATCAAGCTATCATTGCAACATCTTCTAATTCAGCCTCTCGACTATATAACTCAACCTTGCCAACATACTCATCTTCACAATCAACTATAACCTCATCATCAATACTTCTAACCAGTAAACAAGAAGAAGCCATAATCTTCTTTGGTGGTAGTAAATGACGTGTAGAAACATGATCAACAAAGAATTCAATACCTTTACAACCTAATCCAACATTGACACACTTTTTAGCACATCGTTGTAATGTTATGGAAGTAAGTAATGTTGTATTTTCATCTTGTATACACTTGTTAGCTTTGTATTTGAATAACTCTTGTACTTTGGTTGTACCGCCGAGGCGAGCATTTACTTTGAAATCTTTATCACTGCTCTTGTTATCATCAGATGATGATGTTGACGATGACTCTTCGTCTGTCGAATGTTTCCGCTCACTATCATCATCTTTTGGTATAGGACACGGTCCTTCGTCATACTTCTTACACATTATTGGTTCATTATTACTATTCATACAAGTCTGTTCTATTCTCCAATCACAACATAATGTTGTACACACTGCTGATGTATGATTACCGCCGTGACATTTAACTTCTAAATCAGGACAATCACATCCACCATCGATTCGTCGTGCACATGATATAGGATCATCCGTTGTAGAATCGTAGCATGTATCTTCTGTTGCTATATCACAACATACTAGTGGTGGACATGGTGTAGAATTAGATGTACAGTAATATTCAGGAGATGGTGTTCCATCCGAGTTGTAGGAGCATCGTTGACATAATTGTTCGTTAGTATTGCAACTTTGTTTCTCGCCACTTGCTGCTGCCACCACGGTCAATACAAACAATAGTAGTATATCCTTCATAATATCCTACTCTCTTCTTCTTCTTCTCTATTAATGCCAGTACTAGCTCTTATCCGCTATCGGCCAAGTAATACAACTCTTTATGTCATCGACATTTTTGGAAGGATACCTTTGGTAAATCCTCACTCATTAGCCATCTCACAAGGCTGCGATAGTGGAGTATGTGTAGGCTGGCCATGATATGGATTTTTAATTCATATATCTATAGTGTAGAGACTAAAGGCAAAGATCTCTAAAGCGTACAAGTTTACAATTTAACTGCATTATATTCCAATTCCAAATTACTCATTCTTCTCTTCCTCCCCAACTGCCCAGCTCAAGCCATTGCAACCATCATATCGTCATCCCTAAAGTACAACTCATACTTCCCAATATACTCTTCATCACAATCAACAGCTCCCGATACAGAGCTGAATAAAAGACAATCTCCTGCGGCCTTGCTTCTTACAGTATCCCCATCTCGTTTGAACGGTGCCACATCTGCGGTAAAGTACGTAATACCCAGACATTCATTTTCCCGTAGACACATTTGAGCACATTCTTTCAATTCTGTATTCGATGTGTATGGTACATTAATAATATTGCTACCATCTTGGATACATTTTCCGTCTTGGTATTCAAACTTGGCTTGTATACGTTTATCCCTCTTTCCATCCCTCCGGTTACTTGGGATGCGGATACTAACTTCAAAGTCTTTATCCTCACTTGATCCACTACCGTCCTTACTTTTATTTGCACTCTTCCTATACTTTCTAGCAAAACGTTTAGCTTCACTCCTCCTTTTACTCGATCGTTTCTTGGAACCTTGCGGCACATGCACCTGCTTCTTCCAACGATTTGCACTATTACCAGCTGTTGGTGAAGTTTGAGATCCATCTTCTTCCGTTGTAGATGGACCATCCATAGCATAGATTGTCTTTAATGGCGACACAGCTCCTTTAAGTCTTAACTTTTTTTGTCTAATACGCGAAGGTGGTTCATCGTCACTTGAATCGACTTCCACAGCACAATTACAAGTAACTTGATTAGCTGGTTTACAAACGTCTGAATAAACGTCATCATATAGCATTCCCGCCGTGCAATTAACTACACCATAAGTTGGAGGGGTAGCGCCTCCGGCAATAGCACCACTTACACACTGCACAAATCCATAACAACCAGCAGTGGCAATATAACTGTGTCCTGATCGAGGACATGATGTACAAATTCCGTTGATTGGAGCTTCATCTACATCAGTCTAATGATTATTGGATATCAATAAAGATAGTTAGAATGGTATGCAGTATATGAGAATTGTATATGATTTGCAATACATGACATAAAGAACAAAAAAAAATGTGAAACATGATATGTACTCTAATTTCTTACCGCGACGGATCCCTCAACGATAATATTCTGTAGTACCACTACGGCTAATACTTTGAGTAGTATGTTCATATTATATTGTATTGATGTGCCGCCTCTTCTTCTCAACTAGCTGTTGTCTACTGTCTTATCACAATATCGTACATACATACGGATTATCAGGTACCCAAAGCTGCAATCCTCAAAATAAATTCTGTAGGTTTGGGTAATATCGAGTAATAATACAACGATGACCTCATCAATAGCCAATACCAGCTAGCAGTGTGGCAGACCGAGGTAATAGAAAGGAGAGAACAAACAAAAGCAGTCTCCTATCATACTTATATCTATATCAAATCTTATCATTAAAGAGTCTTCGGTCGTCGTGGTTAATATCCTTTTGCAAAGACGGTGCATCAAATTTCATTGCAAAGAACAAAAAGTACTCTCTTCTCAATACACTTCCATTCCAAACAATTGCAACATGAAGACCATTAGTACCTCGCTCGTTATTGTGGCATGCAGTGCTGCAAGCATGTCATGTGCTTCGGCCTTCTCTCCACCTGCCATTGCCACTCCTACAAAAACACATACTTCTACAACCTCAACAACAACAACAAAGCTAAATCAATATGCTCCTACAGGCATGCAGCAAGGATTAATAAACATTGCCGACATATACACCCCCCGAGACGTATACACAATGGAACAATGGGCAACACAATATGGATTACAAAAAGCTCCCGGTATTGAACTATACAGTGAAGATGGTGGTAATGATTACACATTGATAGCCAATCAGGGTCTAAGTGCAGGAAGTAGTGCCATATATTGTCCATCAGATATAGTATTAAATTCTGGTAATATACAAGATGAATTTGGTACTAGTTTGTTGCAGGCTGAACAGGCTGTGATGCAAATTGATGCTGCGGTTGGTGAGGCACAGTATCGATTACCACTGTTGAGATTGATGGTTAAGATATTGACAGAGTATGAAAAGGGACAGGATAGTTTGTTCTTTCCTTGGTTGAATAGTTTACCAAAGCAGTTTTATAATGGTGTGTCAATGACAAAAGCATGTTTCTCGTGTCTTCCGCCTTATGCTGGTGAGTTTGCTCTGGTATTATGAGCTGTTATGTGTGTATGTAAAAAAGTGTGCATATCATGTGCACAAAATGTACATCTAACTATCTCTCTCTTCCTTCAATCCTAGGTTGGTTAACATCAAACGAGCGTATCAATTACTCACACTTTGCAATGGCATTACGTCAAGGATATGTCCCTTTATCACAAGAGACCATTAGTAATAAAGAAGTTGTCAAGTGGGCATACAACGTGGCATTAACTCGTTATCATGAGTGTTTTCTATCAGAGAGGACTAAAGTCATCGCACCCATGGTCGACATGATCAATCATTCATCTCAACCAAACTGTGAAATTCAAGTTGATTATGAAGGCAATGTTAATGTTGTTGCCCTGTATGACATTCAAGCTGGTGAGACATTGAGTATCAGCCTTGGCGATCCTACCAATCCCACACCCATCTTTGCTCAGTATGGATTCCTTCCAAATGACTGCTCTACAATCTTTTGCAAGGCAATGCATTTAGAACCACAAATTAAGGAATTGGGATATGACTTTACCGAATTATTAATCCAAAGAGAGACCGGAGAGATTGCACCCAAGGTATGGGATATCTTCTTATACGAGATTCTACAACAAAATGATCCAAATGCAGCAAATCAATTCTATCAAGCAGTCCAGAACAACGATGAGGCAACGAAAGAACAATACAATGCTGAATACTTCCCATATACACTACAAGCACTTAAAGATCATGTATATATGATCCAACGTGATTGCAAGACATTAACATATCAGGCACAGACTTATGATGTTAATACACATCCACGTGTGCCAGTAATTGTCGCTCATAATGAGCTAGTGGCAGCCACGTTTGCAATGACTGAGCAGTTATTAGAACAGATGGGATAGAGAAGGGCAGTGTGTATAGGATAGAGAAGAAAACTGTTGAATACATGTTGTAGTCTTTACCAATATAAAAGATAGTTTCTTTATGACGGATTAATTTATTGTTATCGTTTTACCTTTACCCCAGTAGTACCCTTCTTACTTCTCCTATACTTCAACTTTATACGCTCAATTCTTCTACAATTTCTATCTTCACACTTTATTCTCTTACACACTAATCACTTTACATTTTCATTTCTTTCAATCTACCCAAGTACGCCAAGCTTTATACTTGGGAAACATATCCTTATGACGACGAATCGATTGTGCCATAACAAGCTGACATTGATTTGTAGGGAATGCCCACATGTTCTCTTTTAATCCGACGCATAAGAATGCATTTAACCTCTCTAAATGAACCATACCTATAACATCTCTTCCACCTTCATTGAGCATTTTGACACCGCTTTCTTCTTTTGCTTCATTGTGTCTCTTGAGCAACTCTCCTGTCTTCATATCCCATACACATACAGCACATCCGACATGACTTGTACTGACCAAGATACGTCCATGACAGGATAATGAAAGTGGCGCACGTCCATACCTTGTACGGGTCCCTAGAGTTACCCCAGGAACATCACACAAAGAATTCTTCGTCGTGCCATCTCTTAATCCATACACCACTTTGTCACCAGTGCTACGGTTCCAGATGTGTAATTGTTTGTCTTTAGATGATGCGACAATATAATCTTCAGTCAAGGCAACGTTGGTGACTTCCCAATCAGGTACATCGATCGTCTTGATCAAAGTTATCTCATTGTTTGTTGCCTCTAACTTCCATACACATATTTGATGAGGATACCCAACGATGAAGTGAGTCTTATCGGGTGCCCAGGCAAGCTTCATTTCTCTAACGTCATCCCCATCTTCATCTTCTTCTGCAACACCTTCATCTACTTCGATTTCCTTTCTCAGTACGAGTAAACTATATATGGGTGTGGCTTGCTCGGTGTGGCTTGCTCACCCCCTTCTTCGTCGCGATCTTCATCGTGAAGATATTCGGGTTGCTCATTAACCTCATATAATTGCACCTTACCATTATGAGCAACAATCAAATGTGTCTCAGACCCAAGAGTTTCAATATCACATAAGCTACCATTATAATCGTATTCCCACTTCTGTACATGATAATGTCCAATGCCACCAATCTGAGCACATATCTTTCTACTGTTAGAGGTCACGATGATTTCTTTTCCTACTTGACCGCAGATTGAAACTTTCCCTGTCATGATGTTCGATCCTGTTGAACTGACAGAATTCGTAATATACTCAAGGTTAGATGCATCCCTAATCCAAATGTTCCTGAATGAATCATCCTCATTACATACATCCACAACAATATTTTCATTTGCAGTAATCCTTGGGATTTCTTCCCCAACCGGTGACCCTCCTCTTGCGTCATGAACAAAAACAGGACGCCGCAGGAAGGAGGTACCAAGTTTCCAACCATCTTTACCATTGTCCATACCGAACCTATCCTTTGTTACTACCTTCCATTGATCAGTGGTTAAGGCATTAAATTCCTTATTGACTAAATCAAATGCACATAGATCAGCTCCCGAGGCATAAGATAGAATTGTTTTGCCGATACTACCTCGAACCAACTCTAGCAAATCAAACGAAGTAGGCAATTCATCACATCGAAGACGTTTATTTGGCCTTGTAGACATATCAAACAAGTAGAAGTCTTCCAAGTTGTTGATAGCTGGACTAGAGTTCATTGTCATTCGTAGATAACGTCTGAAGTATTGATGTCCCTTATCCCAAATCTCTTCACCAACAGTCCTTCGGAGTTGACTTTCTGTATCGGCAGGAGTCTTCTCACTACATTGTTTCAGTACATTCAAAGCTTTTCCGTGCATTTCCTTGAGGTAATTTTCCTTAAGGTAACTATATAATAATGACATATGAAAAATGAAAAATAGAGGTTCAGGAAAAGTCAAGGACACTCGGCCGGAAGCATACAATATAACAAATACAGACTCACCGCATTAGACCTTCCTTCACCAATAAATCAAATCTTTCCTTATTCTCACGTTCTTGTTTCAGAAACTGGTTTAAGTATTGTTCCGCCTTCTTCCAATAACGTTCACCAACTGTCTCTCGTAAACGAGTCTTCATACTGGTAGGTAATGGATAATTAGGATCCCCGGCTTTATTCTTTTCATAACATTCTTTAATGACGGCTTTGGCTTTGGTGTGCATTGATAAATCACGTTGCTCGAGATACCTAGATTAAGATAATGTGATCATGGTATTAGAAAAGCTATTCCATACAAACATCATCAGCAACTCAAATTATACTCACTTCATTAGCACCCTCACATACATCAAGAATCTTTCCTTCTCCCTCTTCTCTTGATCAGCATTAGTCAGGTCCCCTAAAGATTGGCGAGCAGCTGCCACCTCGTGATTAGTAGTAGATGACATATTATATAATGTTGATGTTGAACTTTGATAATTGATATGTGATGGTGCACCACTAAAACTTTTAATATGCCACTATTAACTGCTGCCCACTTAGACTAAAACTTGCAGTTCAATCGTATATACCCGTGGCAATATACACAGCTCTATGATATTATAAAATAAAGCCCTATATTATTATCCAGACTTTATTGCAAAGATGGTGCATATAAAAACATTAACAGTGATCGGTATCCTTGTTTATTGCAATTATAATTAATGCTAAAAGTTCTACCCGATTTATAGCGATCTATTGGAGAATGATGTTTGTCGTCACACCCTATTGCTTTGTCTGTGTACGAGAATAAGATAGGTATTACTGGGTATTACCTACAATGTTACATAAATTTAAATGTTAAACTCCGTACTAAATAAGCTTATTTACGTACCATAATAATTGTATGATACGGGCTCAGAATGAGACAAGATGTCCGTGCACAAATTCGCGGATCTCTGTCATGTGTTGTCGCGTGTAGCCTATCGCTCATCTGCTATCCATCAGCACAATAAAATGAGGTGCCGGTTTAGTGTTTATTGATCTTTGGTATATGTTTTAGCCAGAGTAAAGAGAAATCCATTATGTTTGTAAACTGATCTTCTACTCTACTTATACTTATTCAAGCTCATTCCATAACGGACTTGAGGATAGACAAGGCGTCCATCTCGGATTCTGCCTTATCCATTTGGCTGAGAAGATCCTCCTGAACTTTTGGGTCATCAAGTTTCTTCCTAGATGACTTAAAGGGTACCATCATCTTGGAAACACATTCTTCCCAATGATCCCCAGCTAAGAAGAGCAAGCTTAACCCACCCTGACCATTAGTATTGACTCCATGGGATATGATTGCTCCCGACAATAATGAACCATCGACCTTCCGCCTTGACATTTCTCGACTCTTGAAGAAGTTGTCACTGTTTTCATCTTTCAAGTATTCTGAAACAAATTCATCAATAGGTAGTAGCCTAAACAGAGGCGGGGCTTGACGAAGATCCATTAAACATACACATTCAGTTATCTCGTATTGGAATATGACCGCTTGGGTCATAAATCTCATGGCATTCTGGGTGAAGATCTCAGTTCCGGCGTCTGACATATTAGCTTTAAGGGCCATCTCTTTCTTTTCCATTTGGCTCTTCTTTGTATGCTTATCTTTCGACAACAATTTGCATTCCTGCTTATGCCCCCGGTTGTGCCAATCTTCCAGCTGACATTCACGAGAGCAATAAGAGGTATTGCATTTAC
>Ga0075437_10225_pt1:0-5000 | contig 14463 bp, 13 predicted proteins | sample MintriMetagenome_FD_74266 | JGI IMG/M metagenome (GOLD analysis project Ga0075437, IMG submission 74266) | Marine eukaryotic communities from Monterey Bay, USA to study complex ecological interactions - Minidiscus trioculatus and... | ecosystem: Environmental > Aquatic > Marine >...
CAAGTTCATAGAAGATGAAGGAGTGAGGAAAACGATTGAGGGTTTAGTATACCGGTGGTATACCGGTGTGGGTGCTGGCTGCCTGTAAGTGAGTAGGAGTGAAGAGTAGGTATCAATGAGTGATGAGAAAACGATTGAGGAAAAAGGAGAGGTCAGGGGTATCACCATAATCCGTCCTATCACACAAGTTCATAGAAGATCAATGAGTGAGGAAAACGATTGAGGGCGGGTATATCAGTGTGGGTGTGCTGGCTGTGTCAGGTAGATGTAGTACGTGTGATGTAGGTGTGAGAGTAGTTAAGTAGAATAGTAGGTAAGTGTTAATGAGTAAATTGCATGAACTATAAGTTACTTGGCCCTCTGTCCACACTTAAACATAGAGAAACAACAATCGGAACTAACCACCCTCCTCCGCCTTTAGGATCTTACTGTATGAGAGAGGCATGAGAGGTTGGGTAAGCGGCTTAACTATCAATACCTCTACCAGCACTGGCATGACTCTCTCTCTTTCTCTCTGCCTTCAACTTTGGTCTAAAAACATATCCACACTATAATTTTACTGTCAGATGCCATGGCAATAAAACGGACTAGAACAAAAATTAGCCTATACCTTCTGCTTAGTCTTCCTAGCCTAGTAGCCAGCTCTCTATCTATCACATCTTCCATTCTTCTACTCTCCTTCACTCAGTTATATGGTTGATTGTTGTATAGTCTAAAAAGTCAGCCTTCAATATAGTTGTGGTACTAAATTTTGTCTACACTGAGTGATAGTATCTCTCACAACCTTACTTACTAGCTCTGGGTTCGGTTCTCCGAGCTTAGAGACTTGGCAGTAACTGTCACTTAGCTATCTCTCTCTCACTAAGCCTTTACTTACTAGCTTGGGTTCGATTCTCTGAGCTTAGAGACTTGGCAGTAACCTGTCACTTAGCTCTCTCTCACTAAGCCTTTACTAGCTTGGGTTCGATTCTCTGAGCTTAGAGACTTGGCAGTAACCTGTCACTTAGCTCTCTCTCACTAAGCCTTTACTTACTAGCTTGGGTTCGGTTCTCCGAGCTTAGAGACTTGGCAGTAACCTGTCACTTAGCTATCTCTCACTAAGCCTTACTTACTAGCTTGGGTTCGATTCTCCGTGCTTAGAGACTTGGCCACAGTCCCAAGGACCCCCTTCCAGGAATAAACAAACCGTTGCAAATCCACGTGTTTTCCCCGAAAAATAATGCGTTCGCAATGCCCGCGCCCCCATTTTATACTCTCATATTTTTGTCTCACTATTTTCGCTCGTAGTAACTAACACCAACCATGATGCACCGATACTAAAACATATGATATCAACGCGGCATCGTCATATTCAGTCAAGGTTTTTTATATATAGCATCTTTACCCTATCGACCATTTACTATTGAAAAACCTTGACTGAATATAATAGTCTGGAGCCGGGGGACGCACCCCCCATACTTCATTGCAATAATAGCAATACAACACCAATAACTAAACAATGGATAAACCAAGGAGGAGTTCAAGGTATTGTGAACCGGCGCCACCAACAGAGAAGAGTGAATCCATACTTGAGGCCAGGTTAGCCTTTGCAATCTTCCTAATCAGTGCAGCTTCAGCTAGATCAGGTACTACACCATCATTCTATACAATCCGTGGTCTTCACAAATGGAGTCTATCCCTCCATCTATGTATGTTACCCCGTGAATTCTGTGCATTATTAATTGCTGGTGATTTCGTTGAGTTGCATAAACAAAATAGTGGAATAGTAGAAGTGAAGCTGAAGAACGATCAATGGAAAGAATTTGTTAAAAGATATATACAGAAAGATAATAAAATTGGAGAATCATTATGTGAGTTTACAGATACAAATACGATATACATTGATGCATTAAAAGATGGTGCAAAGAAAGTTAAAAGAAAGAAGAATGCTCCCTATCGGCAAATGGCTTTACTTCGTGTAGGTGCATATGCTGTGGCTGGAGAAAGAGTTAAACCAACATTACAAATTAATGATTGTGATGAACCTCCTCGATTCGACCATCGTACACGGACTGCACATCGTTTATTAACAAACTCAATCCGATCAGTTATTGATGATATTTATTTGGGGGACGATATCGAACATGTGATGGAATGGTTAGAGATGAAAGATGTTATGGAGGGTACTAAAGATGATAATAATAAGAAAACGGCACCTCCGCCGCCGCCACCACCTCCACAACCAAAACCAACTAGCACTACGAGTAAAGCAGATCCAACACCAACAAAACCAACAGCATCTACAACTATTGGAAATGAAATTACCCCTCCTGCAACAACAATAAAAACTAAAGCATTACCGCCGCCACCAACCAATTTAAAAGACGGGAGTGATCAGTGTAATAAATTATCACAACAACTAGGTGGCACCTATGAATTACCAGATGGGAAGCAAGTTGTTATCAGTGAAAGAACTAAGAACTTATTTGATCAGTATATCCAACTACAACAACAGTTAGATCAATTGGGTAACGAGTTAGAGGCTCAGATTCAGCAAGACAATCCAACAACATTATCAGCACCACCGGCCTTAAAATCTACAAATACCGCTGCTACCTCCACTGCCAATTTTACTCCTTCACATCAATTACCCAACATAACACATACTCTTACTGGACACCCTGATAATTATATTGATGAAGTTAGACGAAAAAGGTTCCGTCTACTAGCCCCCATCGGTGTTGCAATTCTAACCGAGCCGACACCCGACGAAAAGGATGATATTGGGAAAGTAAATCGTGAGCGGCTCCTACGAGAGATTACAGACTTAATGCGTTTGAATAATGAACCAATTGCATACACCACATCAAACTACCGGTATAGACATTCATACATTAAAGTTACAACGAGGGCGAAGGATCCGGAGTATTTAAATCTACAAGACGGTATGAAGGAACTATTTGGTATTGGCCAGCGCGGCCAAGTAATGGAACATCTAATGGATTACCTATACAAGTATCGGAAAGATGAACTGATGGAAGCACTGCGTGTTAAGAAGGTACTACCGAAGAAAATGTCGTCATATGAGACAGCAGTAATGATGAATGAAGCCAACATTCTTCCCACCAACTTACGGAAACTAACTCAGTGCATGACAACCTTCATGGACCTTGATAAGAGATTATGGGCAGACGAGAACGAGATACGAGAATTGGGGAAGCACCGAGTGATTCCTGTCATTGATGTGTACAACCACCCTACGTCTGATGATCCCAACTGTGTCAAGGAGAAGATTCGGTTTTGGTATAAAAACCCGGCAGAGATGCATTCTCGTTCTGTTCAATGTCTTGCCGACGGTATTCCCAACTTTGACCCAGTGAAGATTGACTTCATTCATTCATGTCATGGTGCTGATCATGCAACGAAAGATCGGGGGAAGTCACGAATGGTTGCCAAGACTGTCATGAAATATGATGGAGAGTATCATATTGATATATATAGTATTGCTGATGTAGAGTGCCGTAAAGACACTGCTACCATAATGAAGAACACAATTATGCCGGCAGTTGTTGAGGGTATGAACGCTATAACAACTGGTAAATTAATCTTTCATGAAGATGAGCAGTCAAGTAAGTGAAAGTGGTTATTGTTGGTTTGACTTGTTGTCTTTGTTTATGAATAGAAACAATCATCTCACCCACATTTGCTGTCTTCTCTCTAGGTACAACTCTTACTCCTCGTTATCAAGTAGAGCTAGTCGAGGACGTACAGCCAGGAAGTGCATACAAAGGACCGATTGTATCTCCCACAACAATTCTAGCTGGTGATATAGCATTCTTAGCAGCAATGCTCGGCCGAGAAGGATACGACGGTTGGTGGTGCATGTGGTGTTGGCTTATGAAGCCCGGCTGGCGTCAAGGCGTTTGTAAACATGATCAGCCACTGTACAAGTCATGTACCGAAGATGGTTGCACTCATCATCAAGGGCTGGACATACAAGAGATCATTCACCAGTACAATGATAACGTGGCAAACAACAGGTATGATAAAGCGTCTACTACCGCCCGCAAAGGTGTTGCCATGATGCCTTTGCTGAACAAAGGAACTATTGTAGTTGCTCCGGGCTTACATTATATGATGGGTATTGCCGAGATCTTGATTGGCTATCACTTTGATATGATCGATGAGCACGTTGAGCCACTCAAACCTCATGAACTGGCAACACGTGAGTCAATATCAAAGAATGATGCCATATTAGATGAAGAGAAGACTAGACTTAAAGTCTGGGATGATGCAGTGAATGGGGGGATGGAACTGGAGGCAAAGAGTAAAGAGTCTAAGCAGTTGGAAACGAAGATAAAGAGTGGTAATGCTCAACCAGGAGATGAAGAGAAGAAGAAGGATGTAGATGAGCGTATCAAGGCACTTGAGATGGTACGTGATGGACACGAGAAGAAGATTGCACGTCTTAAGAAAGAGATTAAGGATGCAAAAGCGAAGTGGGAAGCAATTCGTTCTAATAACAAGTTGGACAGCAATTCAATATACAACAAATGTGAGGATATCTTAAAGAAGTATGGTATATACCGTTCTGCCTATCATGGGGGAAAGTTCACTGGCGTTGATATAATAAAGATGATGGATGATGCAACAAAGATATACTCTGAGATGGAACAAGTTATGCTAACTGAAGGTCGATACAAGAATGGTACCGAGAAAGAAAAGAAAATCATCAAAGACTTTTGTGAAGAAGTCAAGAGTGGACTACAACTTTGGAATGAGATATTTGCCCGTGTATCCAATCAGGAAGCTGTTATGGATGATAAGTATTGTGATGAAACACAGGAGTTGATCAACGTGGCGATGAAGTTTATGCGTAGATTGAAGTTTAGTATCACTCCCAAGCTCCACGGTATGGAGTGTCATATTGTGCATCAAATGAGAACTATCAAAGGATTTGCATACATGCTTGAGCAATTCATCGAACATTATCATCAAATAGGTCACAGGATGGATGTACA
>Ga0075437_11603_pt1 | contig 14392 bp, 8 predicted proteins | sample MintriMetagenome_FD_74266 | JGI IMG/M metagenome (GOLD analysis project Ga0075437, IMG submission 74266) | Marine eukaryotic communities from Monterey Bay, USA to study complex ecological interactions - Minidiscus trioculatus and... | ecosystem: Environmental > Aquatic > Marine > Unclassified...
CTGTTCGTACTGTACGGTCCGTACTGTACGTAACATTATGTAGCTACATGAAGCACGAGAATGTTTCTTTCTAGAGCCCTTAACATAATAATTTAGCGATCAAACGTATCAATGGTACTATATGTTTGTACAAAGTGCAAAGCCAGGTTGATGATTTTGATGAATAGGCTTGGATTCGAATGAAATATGATGGTGCATAAGGATGATGATTCAAGGGCGTCACAACATTCTCGTCAACATATTGAAATTGTAAGTATATGTCGTTATATTATTACATATGCATAATATTGTAATATGGAATTATGTTATCGATGTCAATGTTCATGTATTTGTGAATCTACAAACCAAATCTGACAATCCCATTAGGCTACCTTGTCCATACCGGCAGTTGCAGCAAAAGTAGGTATAGAGGAAGGAGACGGTACCAACTTCATATTGGGCGCTCAATCCAACACCATTCATAATATTAACCAACATGATCAACATCAACCATGTATTGAGGGAGTTGTTGATTTAGAATTAGTTAGTCATTTGGTTACAGGAGTTACAAATAGTGAATTTGTTGACTTGCTTCAACATGATGTACAACATCCACAGCATCTAGAAGAGAAGTCTGAAGAAGATCAACATCTTTTGCAGAATAGTAATCTACCTACTTCTTCTGATACTGCATATCTATCATTATCCGCAGATCCATTTGTACATACTCTTGTGGAGGTTCATAATCATAATGAGAAAGAAGGTGCTATCAATGAATCAGAATTTAGTGTTCAGAAATCATTTGTATCCAGGCCTCGTTCTGATACTGAGGTTTCTCGTGAGGCATTCTTATTATCCGTCCCAAAACCAGATGGTGTAGATGCAAGTAACAACCAATACAGCAGTGTCCCTGATAATGATACTTATGTGTTGGCACTTCCAGAGACTAAAGGAGTTGCAGACTCTCTCCAAGCTTCTACTGCCAATAATGATGAAGATGCAATTAACACCAGGCATGTCTTTGACCCTTTACCAACAGATATAACAAATCTTGACCTAAGAGTGTCAATTATATCAGAAGGTTTGCAAGAAGTAGTGCATCTTGACGTTGTTGTCGACCGCCAAGTACCTTTTATCGGTTATGTCATATTGGTTTCTGGCTTGTTCGCCCTCTCTTCAATCGGAGCTGCATTAGACTTGCAACGAGGCGCTACACCAGAGATTAAGATCTTTTGGCGATTGAGTACTACTAGTATTCTGTTTCTCATGTTAGCAGCAAAGACAAACCGAATTAGAAGAGAGGAATTTGATTTTTCATTGAAAGAGTGGCTCGAGCTTTCGTTTGCTTCGGCGAACTATGCCTTGATGAATACCACATTTGCAGTTTCATTAGAGATGACTAGCCTCATCAATGCGTTCATCCTTTCAAATATGGCTTCGCTCATAATGATTGGTTGGAAGTTTATGACTGGAGTAGAGGTACTATGTTTTGAGGGTGTTGGTGCTCTGATTGGATTTGTCGGTGCCCTAGTATGTGCTGCTGGCAGTGACGGTGAAGGTACAAATGAAGACACGAGCAGCCGTGAATATTTTGGAGATATCCTTGCTTTCTCTGCTAGTATAGGTGTGGCTATTTATCTCACTATTGCAAAGCGACTGCGTACAAAGATCGATTTAGTACTGTTTATGTTCTTGGTGTTCTCTCTATCAAGTGTATTCTTGCTTATATATATTACGGTCTGCTCTGGGCAACAGTATGAGTTTTCTTTTGACCCTTCGATTGGCTTATTTGGGTGGTTGAACCTGAGAGGAGATAGGCTTCCTCTAGAGCTATATGTTGCTATCATTTGCAATGGAGTTGGCACCATGGGCTACATTGCTATTCTAAAATACTTCGACGCGGTTGTTGTGTCCATGGTTATGCTATGTGAACCAATAGTTGCAACGTTTATAGGAATGGTAGTAGGCGTCTCGGGTTTTCCTTCTATTCCAACTTGGATTGGTAATGCAATTATTATCATTGGAAGTACCATGGTAATAAGAACTGGCTCGAAGAAGTCTGAAATGATAGATGCAACTAATGCCCTTCAGCACTTTGAGGAAGATGAGTTGAATAGGTCTGTGAAGAAGATACATAATATGCAAAGTCCGAAACTCATGAGATCTCCTCTTATTGTAAACAAACAAGATGTGGAAGATGTTGAATTTGAAAGTGTTGGTAAAAAGACGAGAACAACTAGAGGATCAGGGTCAAGAGTTGTTTGGTCTTCGATAAAGTGTAGATAGAGTATTGATCGATTGTGCATTAGTTAGAGTTATGTGTCCTTAACTTCTTGTCTTCAATTAGAGGGAGCTCGTCGGGTGCCTTCTGCCTTCTCATCATTTGCATCTACTTTTGATTCTGCTGCACTTCTTACTCTTCCAATCTTTGACTTCAACCTTTGTAACTTGTCTTTTAGTTTCCCTGCTTTCTCTTTGAGTTTGTCTCGAATCTTGTGAATTGGTCTCTTTTCTTCTTCCCCAGTCAGTTCTCTCTTAATACATTCTGTTCCTCGTCGTACCAATATATTGAGCAATGAACCAAGAACAAATGCCCACAGCGTACAAGAGAGTGATATCACATTGAACGGCATGCTCATATCAGGGACAGGTGGCAGTATTAGCAATGATGATGAGTATAATGTAGTTGATGGCGAGATTGGCAGTGATGATTTGGTTTCATCAGATGACAATGGTGTAAATGTAGCACGAGAAGGATATGTATCAACGCCTCGATTGGCATCAGCTGGGAACTTTTGAAATGGCAGATAGGCTTCATCAAAGTCCACCATCATCCACAGTGAAGAATCGGGTTGTAATGAGGTAGTACGTTCCAATAGTATCGTTCCATCAGAATGAAGAGTGATTCTGTGATCCTGTAGTTCTGATAGAATAATTTGTTTGCTGCAAACAAGTCCACATTTGTCAGAGCTTGCTTTGTCATTACTATTGGAGGGGTCAGTTTCATTACATTCACAGTGTACATCTGAATGTGATGAAGGAACAAATCGTTCTCCTCCAGCCCCATCTCCCTGATAGAGTATCATGCGCAATGTATGCATCCTAGGCTTAACAAGAGTTCCCGGTAGAACATCAAGACTTTTGACTTTGACCAGTTTTGAATCTGTAGATACTTTATCTGATTGGCCATATCGTACAACAGATATCAGAGTACCACTGGATGCAATGCCTAATGGTCTTTGTACTGTTCGGGAGATTCCATATAACGACGACTGTGTTGTAGCTATTTTCTCATTGTCATATGATAGTTGTACCCAAGGAGCAGTCAGATCAATATATCCATTATTCGATGTGAGCACATTGAATTCCATTTTCCCCTTAACTTGTGCATCAACTTTAAAGTCCTCGTTTGCAAAGTTAGCACCACATCCATTTGGTAAATAGAGCAATATCCTACTTGAATCAGACAATGGACAGGGATGCCATTCTTTTCTACTACCATTCTCAACAGTTGAAGGGGATTGTTTCAGTGTGTTATGACCTAATAAAATATCCCCGAGTGATAAATTGATTGTATTCCTTTGATTTTGATTAGCTGAATGTGGTATTGCCAATCGGTAAGAGGTTCCTCGAGTTACATTTACAGAGCATTCCTCCTCTCCATTAGACGATGAAACAAAGCATGAAGGAGATACCTGCATATCGATCCAAACTGAGTGTCGTTTGTTGCTTCCCAAACTACTGCTAGTTGATTCCCAAGGTGCAGCATCAAGTGAAGATCCCAGTAATATATCAGATAATGCTGAAGATTGAGAAGATGGGAATAATGCATCAAACAATCCCCAACTCTTGTCATTAAGTGAGTGACAAGCACCATTATTTGTAGCAGAACCCCAGCCACCACTTAGCAAGAAAGATTTTATCCCAGGATTGCAAAATGTAGCAGCATCAGCTGCCAAAAATGATTCAACATTAACAGATTGTATTTCATCACCTTCTTGTTGTTTCTCAGTAATTGGAGAATGCACAATTGTAGAATGACCATGCTTGCGCACTCGTATCGAATCAAGGGGAGCACCGCAGGGTGGAAAGAGTGTATTATCAAGTAAATATCGTAATAGTGATGCATATTGGTTTTGATACTGTACTTTGATATCCTCATGATTATTGCTGTTATTGCTGTCTGTTGCAAATGTTGCATGTATAGAAGTACCAGATGGACCACTTGAGCGTTCCTTTTGTTGCAATTGTTGTTCATCATTATACTGTTTACCTGAACTACTAGTAGTGGCCGCGTCTCCTATACGGATTAACAATCGTTGTAGTGGATATTGAGAGAGTAAAGCTAGAACTTGTCTCGAGAAAGGGGTACCATTGGTAAGTACACTGCTTTTAATATCCCATGAATTATTGATACTACTTTGATGAAATATTGGTGTGGAAGAGTGGAGGGTAGATGTAGACTCGAGGGAGATATGTGCATTTAAGTTATTATTAGATGAAGAAGATGTGGCTGTTTCATGATGTGAATAACTATAGCCACTATTTGAAGAAGAACTATCTTGGCAGCTCATAATTGTCTTTTATTTGATTTGTAGGGGATATATCAACACTAACAACAAACCTTTCTACCTTCAACCCGCCTCATCTCAAACTCTCAAAACTCAAAACTCAAAACTTTGAGATTTGAAATCTTTACAACATGCGGTATCCTACCATCCTGCTACCTCTGCTGGTTGCTATACGCTAATGCCTTGAAAGTATAGGATCTTCCTCTCTTACACCTTTTCTATCTGGTTGATACGGGAATTTATCATTCAATGTATATTGACAGCATATTGAAAAGGATACCCTAACTATTAATGTTGGCCCTGTAAACTTTGTCATTTGGGGTTTGTTTTGTCATTGTTAATTATGGTAGGGTAAGAGGGTAACCCGCATGATTGGAAGCCCTCCTGTTAAGTGATACTGGGATTATTAAGTAGCTGAGTGTAGGCTAGGAGTTGTCTCGGAGCTACAGTAGAACAAATAATATACATTTTGGACGTATTTAGTACGATAGCTGGTATAAGTATTAGAGTTCGGAGGTACGATATTATATCTTAGTTAATCCACATCATGTCAATGAAAGCAATAGACCTTTGCAATACTGATGACAGTGATAATGATGGTGATCAGTTGAGCAATATAAAACAACAAAAGAAACGCAATGTACAACGTTTAAAACGTGGTAGTGATGATGATGAGTCTATTATTTCAATTAGTAGTACAGAAGAGGATAAAAAGATAGCGGCATCCTACAAGGATGATAATAAGAAATCAGCAGTTAAAAACAAACCATTACATAGGAAACGAAGACCACCTAAACGTTTGAGGGATGTCATCTTAAAGAAGGCACCACAATTAAAATGTGAGCGATCTAAATCCTCATCATCTTTGGAGGTCAATAAGAAGAACAAGAGGTCAATCCATCAAGTGTATTCAGAAGATGAGGGAGACAAAGTAGCAAATATGAAAAGAAGGGCAAGGGATACTTGCTATACCGATGTAGAATACACTTCAAAGCCAATGAGACAAGCAACATCTATAAGGGAGAAAGCAATAATGGCGGTAGCAAAGCAAAATATCAAAGTTAATGATAAGAAACTGTGCTCATCTGCATACGAAGAAAAATGGGATGAATGGTGGTACGATGACAAAGAAGAACAACTACCAACTACTACCAACAATCAAAGTCAAGGTGGTTTGTCTATACCTGTTTCCCTTGTATCATTTGATACTTTAGATGATCAGAGTGCCACTTCTGAGGTGACAATTGATATTACAGCATCTTCGTCAGAGGCTGCTATAGATTTAACTATTGATGATGATAGTAGTGATGAGGAAAGTAGTGGATCATCTTCGGTTCCTGAAGAAGTAATTCCTCAACATAAATGTCGATGTGTAGATCACCATCAACATATTGTTAATCTGTTGAACGATTGGAAAGAAGGACAAGACTTAGAAGCTGAGTTTTGCATTGACTTTATCGGTAGTTTCAAGCAACTTCTACAGGGAATTGAAGATGACTGTAATCATGGAAGAAGTATATTCTTTCATGAAAATTGTGAATTGAACAAATCACCTAATCCTCTACTCACTGTGGTAAAGCTGATACAGTTGTTTGAGAAGATTTGTGACATTGCCATGCACATTTCACAATTCACACAAGAAACTCAATCCTCACTGTTGCGACTCTTATTCAAACCTTGGAGAAACTCATCACCAAACGAATGTGGTGTTATTGTTCAAGTGCTCTACATTTCCAGTTTTGATATGATCAATTCAAGAGATAATGTAGATAATTTACATCAACTTGTTGGAGCTACCTTCGGCCTTCAACTTTTGAATTCAATGGCGAGAAACACATATAGACACTGTGCAGCTATTGCTCGAAATCGGTCAGATGCTAGCTTTGAGTTTCTAGAACAACCCTTGCAATCTTATGATAAATGTATTAAGCGTGACTGTGAAGGGAAGAAACACTGTCGAAAGATTACATGCACAACATGTGGGTTAAAGTTTCACAAGGGATGCATACCAGAAAATACACAAATACAGCAAGAAGACAGTACAAAGTGCTGTCCAACGTGCCAGGCATCAACAAAGTTATCGAAAGCCGCCGAGGCTAATAAGCTTGCGGATATCTACTCATTGGTAGTTCAGAAAGGAGCATCACCATTTCAGTCCACTGCTGAGAATTTTAAAACGGCACTTCATATTGCCATTCAAACAGACAACTATGAGTTATTGTCAATGCTGTTATATGGAGCATATATTTTACTTAATTGTGATGATAGTTTAAGTGATTGGGAGTTACCAAGCATAGCCTGGCCAAGGCTTGAATTCGGTAAGAAAGCACTCACTCCTTTTGAGATTGGAATTGAAAGCATCATCACAAATATGAATTCTCGTCCACCAGTAGAGACTCTTTTATTACTATGCAATAGGGGTGCACATGAGCGCCCGAAGGATATACAAAATGCATTGGAAATACGACAAAAGATGTTGATGACAATGAAAGGTATTGATAGTATCACTACATTACAAAGAAGTGACATCTCTTCAGGTCTTGAGCCAGATGCAATTCCTGTTATTGGGGATGGTGTTCCTTCCTTTATGTATGTTGCAAAGAATATAGAGACTAGACACGTTGCAATTAATTGGTTTGAGTGTAGAGAAGGCAAGTCAAGGCAGCTTTTGTCATTTAAAGGACAATGTTGTCCATCATCACTCAAGCTTTTACATCAACGGCAGAAAGTTAGGGCGAACTGGCAAACACATTGCAATTATTTATGTGAGAGCAGAGAGAGCAATGTCAAATGTAAGTGTCAGAGAGCTGAAGATGGAGTCCACACTGGACTTGAAGTATTTAAAACATCTAACAGAGGCTATGGTGTGAGGACAGCACAAGGGGTAACAATCAGGAAACATGAAATTGTATGCCATTATGCTGGAGAGATAATCTCTGCGACAGAGGCAAAGAAGCGTGATGAAAAGTATTCGAAAGAAGGGATTATCGGCTCGTATATCTTGGACTGTGATGAAAAGGGAGAGTACTGTATTGATGCAACAAATTACCAGTCTCTTGCTGCTCTGGTCAATCACTCGTGTGGAGGTACAAACTGCGAATTGGTTAGAATACATGGTTCTCACCTAGATGATCGATTCCCTACTCTTGTTTTGAAGGCGAAAGAAGATATTGGAGAGTTGACGGAGCTTAATTTTAACTATACTAAAGGGAATCAAGGAGGAGACAAGCCAACAGGTCATTGTTCAGAGTGCAATGAGACACACTGCTTATGCCAGTACTGTTGTGAAATTGCTCATAAAAACATGAAGTCTTGACCGACTGAGTCTGTGGCAGGGTTATTGCTAAGTTTGTAATAACTTTAGCTGAAATGGTATGTTTATGATCAAGTTCGTCGACCTTTAACACTAGAATATACTATGTACTCTAGTTATTCAGTGGCCAGCTCATAGGTTGTCGTCTTGAAGTTTGGACCACCCTCTTTTAACTCTTGCAGAGTAAGCAGTGCTTTCTTAGAAATCAAACCTCCGAGTATATTGGCATTACTCTCAAGCAGAGCAACAACAATTTTATACTTTGATTTCTTCCCCTCGATAGTAGATTCAAGGTTCTGGTTTAATAGAAGTTCAATAAAGCTCCCTTGCAAAAGTAGCAGCCTTACAATATTACCCCGCATTACAAGTGCTCGTAGTAAATCATACGCGCCTAGTCTTTCCTCAACAAATGACGATTGGGCAGAGTCGAGAATCAATTCCGCTGAGTCGATACCGTTGTTTGCATCTCCCAGCTGTTGATATAGCTGCAACACATTACTATCGCTGGGTCGGGATACGATATTGTTTGACTCCAACACCTCTTTCCAAAGTGAAGGTTCAACAACTTGAGATAGTGAGCTGAGTACTGTACTCTTCAACTTAGGTTGCGATACTCTATGCAGAGATAGCCACCCATGAACAAGAGTGGTATCATTGAGTATATTATTTAACATATCATCGTCGGTGGCAGTACAGCAGCATCCAACTAATGAAGATATACAATAAACGTAAGACAATCGTTCTAGCTCGCCTTGTGGATGGAAGTTTTGTAACGTCTTCTGAAAGCCGGTCAATAACAAATGAAATTTTCCTTGTGTTGTCTCATTGATGGATGAAGATGATAGAACACCAACTCTACATAATTCAGTGAGTAATCGCAAAGAAGCACCTCCATTGATTGGATCGACAGCCAAACATAACAAACCCTGATGAAGAGTATCATTGCCCAGTAAAAAGTCTGCCCTTATCTTATTCATTGGATATGCTGCGCTGTGAATAGCAAGATGTTCCAAAAGATCAAGAGCTGAGATTTGAAGCAATGGATCATTATTTTGATGGTCAAGTGCAATTTGTAAGAGTTTATCCATAATACCAATAGACAATGATAAACCCATTTCAATTTCTCCCAATAAACAAATGTCAATCATTAGTGACGAAATACGAATTTGAGATGTTGATGCTTCACGTTGATTATCTTGCTTTTTGAGATGATACCAGATTGTATCAATCGTTGTTAGTACCCGCTTTGACACTTCATTGCAATTGTTGTTATTGGCGTCGTACTTGCACAATTCAAGTAATGAAGCTTGTCCATCAGTACTCACACTGACCTTCTCATCACTACCAATTAGTAATTTGGATAATGCCAATATTAGAGCATCACAGACTGCCTTATTGTTTTGTTCATCTATATCTGACATTTGATTGAAGGTAGTAGATATTGATTGACGAACACTGGATGCAGTTGCAGCCATGTAATCTGCGGGTTTGTTTTCAACTAGATATGTAAGTATGGAGAGTGCACCATCTCCCCTTATATCATTATTATCAGGTCCAGATGACCATAGACGGGGCAGTAAATAACTAATCACTTCACTAGGTCCACCCAACTTTTCTTCCAGTAAATTGATGTTTGTTGTAACATTATTTGATGTATTATCAGCAGAAGATATTGATTCACTTAGTGAAAGAAATATCTTTATCACTTGCTCATCATCTTTTAACTCAGTGATTGATACCATAATGCTTCAAATCTTTGATAAGTATGTCGCCGACAAGAAAACAAAAATTATTATCATACATACGCTGCTCAATTATTATGGTTTAGTGCAATACAATATAATACCCAAACAACAATTCAAGTAACACTACAGGATATACCCAAACAACAATTCAAGTAATATCAAGTTTATCGTCGATAATCGATATCTATCGAAGGATGTCCTTGTCTAAATTAGGTATCGTATGTTATTAATTGATATGTACATAGTGTGTAAAAGTTGTTTTTTATGAGAGTGTAAATGGCAAGTGAGATAGGTAATGAAATGAACACCGACCCTCGTAAATGACTGAAGAGGGGAGATATTTATATATTGTAGTCACATAACACATACAGAGAGGATAATATGAGAATAATACAATACGATATATAGCGATTAGAGATTTATTATGTATGGTAGCATAATTATAGCATCATCTAATAACATGAGCACATTAAAGAAGAAAGGATCAATGTCAATTGCAAGTGGTGTTGTAAACCTAAGCAATACAATCATTGGAGCAGGTATGCTGGGTTTGCCTGGCGCATTTCAAGGTACGGGTTGGCTCTCGGGTCTTATACTACTTCTTCTGTCGGCAATTTTTAGTGCACATGGACTGATTTTGTTATCACAGGCCGCATGTATTACAGAACGTCCGTGCTCTTTCTACACGGTTGCAATGGCGTCTGTACCAAGATATACTATATTGATAGATCTTGCAGTTGCATTGAAATGTTTCGGAGTTGCTACAGGTATGTTTAGATGATTATGCATTATTCTTCAGTATACATTACTGCATATATCCAAAACAACATATAATCTTCACTTCTTAGGTTATCTAATAACAATATCGGATAGTATGGTTAATGCACTTGATCATATATTGTTAACAGGAGATAATACAAAGGATGATAGATGGATAATATCTCTTTTACTCTCGAGACCATTTTGGGTTGTAGGAGCTTTACTTTTGGTGTTACCATTCTCCTTCTACCGGACACTCGACGAACTCAAGAAGGCAAGCTCATTGGCACTCGTATTTGTATTCTTACTTGTTGGCATGATCATTGCCTATGCAAATGACGTAGCTGATCCTTGTGCTGGATATGACGACAGTGATGAAACAACATGTAGAGGTGAAATCGAATCTTACACAAATTTTGCATTGACAGTGTCAAGGGTGCCAATATTTGTCTTTGCATTTACTTGTCAACAAAATATCTTCCCAATAGTGAACGAGATTGAATTATTAAGTCAAAGACGTGTAAATAACGTAATCTGTTGTTCTATTGGATTTGCATTGGTCACATTTGCTATAGTTGCTTTGGAAGGGTATTCAACATATGGCTCGTTTGTTCGTGGAGATATTCTACTGAACTACCCTGAAAACAAACAAGTGACGTTTCTGCGGATATGCATTGCATTTATGTTAGCTCTACATTATCCACTTCAACTCGATCCATCGCGACGGTGCATAACTTCATTAGTGAAAGTGATAATAAAATGGTGGACACGACATCAACAATCTACAGAGGATGAAATAGAAATGGAGCAAGATCAAGATGAAGTGATACATCATGATAAAAAAGGATCAAAAGAAGAATCTATATACTATGAGATGACCCAGAGTCCTGTCAAAGAAGAACAAGTTGATGGAGACAAAGAGGACAAACTCTTTTATGGTATAACTTCAGTGTTCCTTTTATTATCATTCATGCTGGCAATGGCCGTTGATGATCTAGGAATCGTGTTAGCTCTGGTAGGTGCTACAGGCTCGACACTAGTATCTTATGTACTCCCTGGGCTCATATATATCAAGATCTATCCTCATAACGATACATCGAAGATTCTGGCATATATACAACTTTTACTGGGAATAGTTATCATACCTCTAGCACTATATTTCATTGTAACAAATAGAGAAGTGAATCATTGAATCGATAGTCTCTATTTGTATCATAATCCTGCCAGGAGGACATCGGCCCGACCATTGGAAACCCCCTTACTCACTCTCGCTCCTCTATCTATCTAGTCCCCTCCTTATTGTACATCAGTATTTACTCGTGTACTCATGCCTGGGCTGCAGTGGGCTATCGTAGTCTTACATATCGTACCAAGGACATCACATCGTACCCCTTCAAGGCAGGAGGAGTGTCACAGTTCGAACACGTGGAACGACTGCTAGCTACAATATCCTGAGAATCATCTTCAATCTCCCCTCATAGGTACATGTCATCCTAAATCTACCTAGTTGGCTCTTTGACATATGAATATAATATTTCCAAAGGCCTACATGTGCATGCTGCTAGAGTTGACAGTATGAATATAAAATCTTTTCTATTATGTATGGCAATAATAAAATGTCAATGTTGTTCTTCGTTTGCATTTCAAATAAGCAATGAGGCTCGATGCAAAACAAGTAGTAGACAGACACAAATCTATAGCAATGCAAAAGAATCAATAATGACAATAAACTTCGTTGGAGAGACTATAATAACATCAAAGGTGGTAGCCATAGACGACGACAAATCTTTATTAGAGTTCTTCTCCTTACCATCGTCACCTCTGCTAATACTTCGGGGATCTAAGAATAACAAAGTTGTTGAAATTGAAATGATAGATGACGAACTACTGACTCAATATAAAGAAAGCTGTGAAAGGACTGGTGCATTACCTCCTTCTGACGATGATAGACTCTTTGAGGTGACAACAAGTGGAGTGAATTTTCCCGGGATGGAAGTACTGAGTTTAGTAACTATTGGATGTAAGGTTGCAATTGATGATGACTTCCCTAAATATGAACTTGTACTTGTCCGTGATACCACATTTGCAAGAGGAAATCGGCTATTTGTTTGGTTCTTCAATAAGGTTACTGGTAAAGACAAAGATGAGACAACTAGTCAAACAACTTTCTCACTAAATCGAATCAGCGTTGTACCAGAGCAAAGTGGTGTAGCATTTGAGGCGAATGCAAGTCTAAATTTACTGATAAAGTTTCCTTCATTGCTGATGAAAGCAATCCCTGGTGCATCAAAGGAAAAAATTGAGAAGACTGGAGGTAAGAAGTTGTGTTTCATGTGTTTAGTTGTGCATACTCTCTATGTACTCATATCTTATGTAACTACTTCTTACTACAGGAGAAAGCCTGAAGAAAACATTAGAGGATGATCTCCCCACTGCTTTAGAGCTATTTAGACAGGAATACATTAATTGGTTGTCTTCATAAGAACTATTTTAATATATGACCTCTAATACAAACATTGTTCTACACATAACTCTGAGTACGCTATGTCAGTTTTTGTCTCTGTTTCTGACAAGTAGTTGAGGATCTATCGTGACCTTTCCTTCTTTATTTGTATGATAGCTTTAGCTTATATATCCTCTTCTGTAGATAGGTCGAAGGTCCTTATATCACAAACCTTTTGTCAGCGAGGTAGGAGCCAGCTAGTGAATAAAATAAACGTTTCAGTTATGTACCACAAAGCGCAGCAGTAAGGTAGCGGCTGAAGCAGAAGTAAGCACCAAGCAAACGCAGCAATAATATTAATCTATAGAAATGTATTAAACAACTTATTGGCGACTAATACAATATGGAAGTTGGGGGGCAGTCTAATTCTAGAGGTAATACAAACACTCAAGCTAACAATAACAATTCTACTTCTACAAGAAATAATGATACAATACGACCTGCCCCGAGTTCAACTGGGGGTGGCGGCACAACTAATACAGGCACTGCATCATCGACGGCAACAATGGTAATAACACAACAACAAAATACGCAGCAGCAAACAACAATAGAGAATGAAGTACTAAGACTAACTCTCCGGCCAAGATCACATGTAACTTGGGATTCTGGTGTTGTTAATAATGAAGGTATGGGTAGAAAGTCAAGTAAACGATGTTGTATATTTCATAAACCACGAGAATTTGGTGAATCGTCTACTGAATCTTCAGAAGATGATGATGAAGATGGTAGTACATCATCGTCATCGTCATCGTCTGGCGGTGGAGGTAGTGGAAAGGCACAACGCCCTGCAGCACGTAAAAAGAATAGCAAGAAGAAGGCTGGTGGTATTGATAATGGTAAGCCAAAAGTACCAGATTACCAACGATTTCATGCATGATAATATTACTGTCATATATAGAAGTGTATTTCTAGTAGTTGTGAGAGATTAGTGGGTTGATACTTTGGATTAGTATAAAGCGCAAATTTTTGTATCAACATGAATTATTAAACTTCTGGTATATGACAACCTTGTTGTGGGGATGATGTGACCAAAACAATACAAACTGATTGGTTTCAATGTACCTCCTTTTATATGACCCAACATGAATATGAAAAGAGAGAGAGTACATTAGTATCTAAGATTAATTAGTACTTATTAATCTTAAAGACAGTCAACAAAAGAATTATTAAAATTGACATTTGACCACAAGAGTTGTGCAAATTTAAACTTTCTTTTCAATTTCAATCAGTTATGTGCCCTCACGAGGACATCTTTGCACCTACCTTGTCTGAAAGACCGTCTTCTCATCCATCATTGGGGCCAAGTATATTTTAAAAACGATGTTCTTATCCCAACAGACACTCTTCAATGAATGTCTTAACTATCCAAATGGTGCATATGCTTCAATGCACATTTCCAAGTCCTTATCTATATATGGGATGGCTTGCCAAACCACCACTATACTAGCACCTACATGATGGCATACCACCACTTGAAGCCCACACGTTCTCCGAAAGCCTGTGGGAAAACAAAACTTTGACC
>Ga0075437_14141_pt1 | contig 14353 bp, 6 predicted proteins | sample MintriMetagenome_FD_74266 | JGI IMG/M metagenome (GOLD analysis project Ga0075437, IMG submission 74266) | Marine eukaryotic communities from Monterey Bay, USA to study complex ecological interactions - Minidiscus trioculatus and... | ecosystem: Environmental > Aquatic > Marine > Unclassified...
AAGCCTATGATGCCTTTCCAGTGTCAAAGTTTAGTTTCTCATTACTTCGTGGAACAAACGACGAAAGTGATAGTAGTAGTGATTTCTGTTCAAGCCAGCCAAACTTTAACGTCACAATACACACAGATGGATCGCCGTATGAAACTAGTTGGGAGTTGTTAAACAGTGAGGGTGTTACTCTTTTGACAGGAGGCCCCTATTCCTATTACAAGTCCTTTTCAACTTTCAACCACCTTGCTTGTCTACAAGATGCTGACGGGTACAATTTCACGATATTTGATAGAGGTGGCGACGGACTGAAGTCTCCTGGCTACTATGATGTTATGATCGGAGGAGAGTATATTGCCAAAGGAGCTCAAAAGTTTGATAGTTCAAGTTCGATAATATTCAACTTGATGAACGGCACTCTATTGCCAGAGTCATCTTCATCACTTGATGTGATAATACCTGAAGATCAAGACAATCAGTATTCGCTTAGCAATTGTTCTACTGTGTTTACATATATTTCGGGATTAAATGTTACACAAGATGATAGGGTTAGCACGTCTCTGTTTGATGTTAGCAAACAAGCATATGTTTACCAAGAACAACAGAATGACCCCCATGACCCCAAAGCGCCCTGTCTGTATGATGGTGTATACACATATACCTTTCAAAATCTTGCAAATGAATGCGTTGATGAAGATCTCACGCTCCTCAAAGATGAAACACACGATTTTGTTCTACACAGCGGATCCATATGTAGAAACGATACATTTACTTTCATGGCGAAGGACATGTTCGGTAAAGCTGAGACCACACTTCAAGAATCTTGCATGAATGACTTTCACCTTGTCGTTCCATCAAACGTTACTTCGGCAGTATTCTGGGAGCTATCTGGATCAAATGGTGTGATTTTGAGGGGAGACAAACTAGGTCCACTGTCGTCAAGGCTCAATAGCCACAGAGCATGCATGACTCCGGGTACATACAAGTTCACGACCTGGGCAGATAAGTCTGCAAAGTATGGGCTTTCATATGGCAAAACAGCAGTTACTCTAGATCTTGATCAGATTACTCCTATTGGGACTGCAATGGAAACTGTTGACATATCCGACTTGACCTTTTCTTCAACTACCGTGGGTGATATTGTCGGTAATTATACATCCAACATTGAAGAAGATGATGTTTGGATTATAGAAGGCTCAGGATTGGGGATTGGTGCTAAACTGGAGCCATTGGGAAACTCCGACTCCTTTCAGTACTTGTATACTAAATTCAGTGGCGACTTTGCGTTCTCAATTAAAGTCAGCACAGACGGATCCACCTCAGGGGGAATTATGTTCCGTGATACATTAGATCCAAACTCAAAGCATTACTCCCTATTCACGGGAAAAGACGGGCTGCAAAACTTATATCGTCGGACGTGTGCTGGTTGTGAAACGTTGGGTCTCACTGCTATAAGCTCCTCAACAGAATCTGTGTGTGAAGATAGCAATCCACAAATTTGTGGCTGCGCCAGTCTCAATCAAACTGATTATCAGGGAACGATTAGCACAACAATAAATAACACGGAGTGTCTACAGTGGGATGTTATTGACAATCCAATATTCTACAGAAATTATCCTAATGCATCTCTAGGAGAGAACAGCAATTATTGTCGGAATCCCGATAGCTGGGATCGCGGTGCATGGTGTTTTACATCATCAGATGGCAGTAGTTGGGAAGAGTGTAATGTACCAATCTGTGAAGGGTCTCTACCACTACCGTCAGCTAAAAGTAGTATATGGCTCCGAGTCGTTAAAGAGAAAGACAAGTTTAGGTCCTTTTACAAAGAGTCTGACGAGTCAGAAGAATGGCTCCAATACGGGTCACAGGTTGATATTCGCTTTTCAAATCCAGAATTTTATGTTGGTGTGGCAGCTACGAGCAATAATAATGAGACTATGGAAGCAAGCAATATTACAATAAGTGCCGAGAGAGAACAGCGTGAATTCAAGTTCACTCTTTATGATGAACAAAAGGTTTTACCAGCAGATGGGGAGAAATTCCAAGAGTTTGGTAAAGCAATTGCTGTTGACGGAAATACAATGGCTGTGTCCGATCAAGATTCAGTATATGTTTTCATCAAAGTTGACGAGAAGTGGGATCAACAAGACAAACTTGAAGCTAGTGAAGGTAGTAGGTTCACATCCACAATAGCCTTGGATGGAGATACTTTAGCAGTTGCCGCACTACCTTCAGATGAAGAATTGCGAGATGATGTTGCAAGTGGTGGTGTGAGTGTTCCTGCTCCAACAAGTTCTCCATCAATGGAAGATAACAGTTCCAATTATGACGACGATCGTGGATATGTCTACATCTACATGAGAAAAGACGGGATGTGGACTCTGCAAGAAAAGCTGGTACCAAATGAAGACAAAGATATAGTTTCATTGGAATTAGACGGTGATAGATTGGCATTTGGTGCCAGAGGATTAAGCGACGGGTCAGTCTATGTTTACACACGCAATGATGGGAAATGGGATAAGTTTGCTACACTAGTGTCAAGTGGTCAGGAAAGAGGATTTGGCTGTTCGCTTGGATTAAATGATGATACAATCGTAGTTGGGGCCCTCTATTCTGTTACAGATTATTCTTGTAAATTACCTTCCAACCCAACTTCTGCACCATCATATGACTATGGAGCTTGGAGAATGCTCACTTCGGAGATTGCGTATCCAACTATTTCACCAACACTAGATGGCGAAAGTATACTTCCACCAACAGTGTATAATGAAAGTGAACCCCCAACTCCAATGGTGACCGATAGTAGATATACAGGTTCTGCGTATGTCTTCATTTTAGATGGTGACGATTGGACAGAGCACCAAATACTCAAACCAAGTGATGGCCAGGAAGATGATCGATTTGGTTCTTCCTTAGCATTATCAAACGATACTCTTGTTATTGGCGCTGACAGGGGTAGTATTTCTGGGGTTGCATACGTGTATACCAACGACAAAACAGGCAATTGGACAGAAGTTGCCAAACTCAAGCCGAGTAAACCAGATGAAACAGACGAATTCTCTTATTCAGTGGCTGTTAACGAGGATACCATTGTTATTGGTGCCCCCTTTAATGACTTGGAAGGAGGCTCAATCTACGTCTTTAGGCGTGCCAGTGGCAACATATGGAAGGAGCAGGACATGGTTATACCAAATGCTGAGCATACTGAATTTGGATATGCTGTATCGTTGGATGGCAATAGTATTTATGTCGGTGCTCGATATGACGACAATAATGATGCTGGTGTTGGGGCAATATATGAACTTTTTACTCCACTGGCAGAGCTTGAAGATGGGGCTTCTTCATTACATGCTCAGTCAACGGATAGCCCAGCATCATCACCTCCATCATCTTCATCATTTCCCTCCTCTGCTCCCAACATCGCTTCTCCTGTATTCTTGATTAGCTCTGGTAGAGTCAGAGAGCAAGTTGATCATGAGTCTATTTGTAAAAGTGAGTTTGGCAGTGAATGGAAGGTAGCCGACTGGGAGTACGATATAAAAGCATTGGCAGAAGCAGATGTTACACAATTGATGAATCTTCTAGGAATCTTGCCCATCGATTCAAACTTGGAAGCATCAGACCCTCTTTGGGGGGATGGTTACTTTGTCACAAACGACGAAAACAAGTATTATGATGATACGAGTCAACGCGTCTACAACTTCCAATATATAGCGGGTGACACTCCGAGCTGGTTTCTTGCTCATGACTTATATGCAGATGGATTAATCTTAGGCTCGTGGTATGATATTGAAAGATATGTCCTGTGTAAGAATTCAGAGGCAGAATTTCTTTCTTTCTTTGATCCAATTGATGGATATACCTTTGTTGGCAAAGGGTGCTGCCAAAATTCCGATGAAACTCTCATACCATCAAACACAATTTATGAAGCAAATGATATTGAAGAATGTGCCAAAGCTTGCAAGGAGAAATATTCACTTGACGATTCTTTTGTTGGTATCAACTTTCTTTCTCAGTCAACGTGGACCATTTGCAACTGCATGATGGATGAAAAGAACAATGGGGCCATAACTTATGCTAGTGATTGCGGCGATGAACTTTGTTACAGCTACAATGACCCAACAATATCATTGGATTCAGGTTCTTGCACCGACGTTGAATTTGATTTCAGCATCTTAAGTGACGAATATCCTTCAGAAACAACTTGGGCTCTCTCAAAAGTTAATACTACAGAAGCCATTCTTCGAGGTTTTGCTGACAAGAGATATACCGAATATCAATACAAAACCACCATGTGTTTGGAAAACGCTCAATATGAGTTCACGATCTATGATAGCTATGGAGACGGGTTGACAGGAGGTGGACAGTACAATGTAACAGTTGGAGGGACTGTGATTATGGAAGGTGGCGATTTCTCGGGTGACGGAATTACACCTATCAATATATCAGAATCATTCTCCATCCCCTTTACTGAAATGCCATCATCATCACCATCAACAAGCATGTCGCCAACGCATCAACCGTCGATGTCTTTAGTGCCATCCACCTCGTCATCCCCAACATTGTCTTTCAGTCCAAGTAACGTGCCATCTATGTCAATGGCTCCATCTTCATGCTTTGACATTGGCATTAATGTCACAACTTATTTATATTCAAATGGGTTTTGGGCTCTTTCAATGGTTTCAAATGTTAATGGTACACGGGATGAGTTAATCATTGACAACAGTTTAGTAAAATTGCGAGTAAATGGCTTACTATATACTGCTTTCATTTTTGAAAACGCACCTGATGAAAATGCCACAGGACTACTATGCAACTGTGGTCTAGGCATGATCCAATGTGATGATTGTCAAGATAAAGTTTGTCTTATTGAGCAAGGGGATGGTGGCTTTTCCAATCAAGTGTCCAACTGTGAGAATGGCGGAGGAATTGCATCAGTCATATACAGCAATGTCCCTGGACCGATTACTCCCCAATACATTTATGGCACCACCCCTAACATTCCAGCGGTATATATTAGCCAAGAAAATGGACATTACCTTCTCAATAATGAAATTGGTACAACTGTTGACTTAGTTAGCATGGAGTCAGCAAGTACAAACGAGGATACCCTCACAAGAAATGCAGAAGAAAGTTTGTGCTTGTCAAGAGGTGAATACCACTTCACTTATCGAGAGTATTATTGCTATGAGAATTGTTATTACAACATAACAATTGGTGGAGAAATGGTAATCCAGGGAGAGATGCAATCGGAGGAAGAAACGGTAATTCCGTTTTCCATCCCATTTGTTGCAAGCACGAGTCCATCAGTCTCTCCTTCCTGGGCCTTCTTCCCTTCCATATCTCCCTCGATTACTACACAGCCGACCAAGATCCCTTCTTCGCTTCCCAGCATATCACCATCAAGTAGTCTTTCTCCAACTCAGACGCCTTCAATAATGCCGAGTATTGATTGCTCTGATGATGTCCGTGCCAAATTTTACATTGGTTATTCTTACGACACCTCTTGGACAATATCAAGAATCATCCGGTCAAATGCACAAGTAGTCTTTGAAGGCAAGCCACAAAATTCAGGCAGTTTCTATGAATACAATGAAGAATACGAATTGTGCTTACACAATGGCGAGTACAAGTTCACTAAAATTGGATATTATGGCTCTTACCGCATAGTCATCGGTCAGACGGCAATAGCCCAAAGCTCTGGTGAATATTCATTTGAAGATGGGCCTCAAGAAATTGTTTCATTTACAATTCCTTACATTGGCTCTGCTGTACCCACCAAGGCTCCTACTTCTCCTCCTATTGATCTTGCATTTCCAACATACTCACCAACGAATCCATTTCCAACTATTGATGGATTCACATTTCAAGGGAAAGGCTCATGTCGAAATTCTGAAGGAAATACTTATTTAACTGAATCTATTGACGGTGTAAATGATGTTGGGGCATGCGCTGAAGCTTGCAAAGAGGCATATTTACTTGATGATTCTTTTGTTGGCGTCAACTTTTATCAGGACAAAGGCTGGTGTGACTGTCTAATGGATGATAATGGAGAGAAAGGGAAAATAACTGGTTCTTATTCTTATGGTTTGGGAGTGGGCTACGAAGTGATTCTCTGTTATAGCTACAATGACCACTCAACAGCTGCGACTAATGGGGATGTTACTAGCTTACCAACCTACCCTCCAACAACACCATCAATAGATACAATTGAACCAAATTCATCATCCCTCAATCCATTATCTTCACCCCCTTCTTCTTCATCAAGCATCTCACCAGCAGTGGTTGCCGTGGAACTAAGAACAAAACGTGTCAGACATCACTCATTACCCAACCCTGTTCAAGAAAAGAAGAATGCCTTAGATGAATGAGTTTATGTATATGGCATAATAGAGAAACAACCTAATATTAAGATGAGAGTTTCTTAGAATAAGACTTTGCAGTACTTGAACAACATTACGGCCCGTGAAGTTCTTTCAATGCAACTGCACTTACAACTCGCAAATTCCTTTGCTGGTCTACTCTATCGGTCAACAGCTTTGCAATATCTCTTGTACGAAGCCCACTAACAGGAACATCATCAATCGCTATAAGGACATCATTTACAAATACCCAGCCCGAGAGAGGAGAGTTCTTCGATACATTGCTTATCAAGGCATGCCCACGATACTCCACGAAGCTTATACCAATCTTTCCAGAAGGAGCAGAAACCACACGATGAAATCCTTCTCCTTGTGCGACTATATCTCGCTTTGGCGTTTGAGGCATCGGAGTTTGGGAAGCCGCGATCTCGTTGGGCTTTCGACGAGACAGCATGCCGCCGAATGCTCCACTAATAGAGCCCATAATGCTAGACGGCTTTTGCTTGCCATCTGCTCTTACACCTTTCTCACTATCAACATCCTCCGCCTCATCACCACTTGATGCTGCACTAAGATCATCTCCTAATGATGGCGATCCAACACCGGACAAATCTTGAGTAAAAGAGGTGTCATCGACTTGTTTCATCTCACTTGACAATGATGTATACCTAGTCCTGCCAAACATTGGCGGTACTCTTGATGAACGGTTTGAGATCGGAGATGTAACAGCACTGGAAGTACTAATTGAACCAGCATTAGAGGCGCTTCGGACAATGTTCTTTAAAAAAGGCTGAGTAAATGTTTCTTTGTATGGGCTTGTAATACCATCAAGATGACTCTCATCAACAATTGATGTTGCACCACTCTTTGTTGCCTGATATGCATAGAGATGCTTATTCTCTTGAGCATGAGTTATTAGCCCTTGTTGTACAGTCTCAAGATCTTCTGAAGCGGACACCCTCTCATCATTTTGACCAAAGGAAGGAGTAACTTTCACAGCAACATCATACGATGTGTGGCGATGTGCTCGTGATGTAAGATGAACATGTATATCTTTACGGCGAAGTAAGAGCGGCAAGATATGCATTACAAACCCATCTCGTGTTGTATGATCTAAACCAGAAAGCTTCAGTGATGGCATAGAATCTGTGTTTGAGCCTTTCAATACGTTTTCTATCCAATCGACTAAAGCTGATCGAGTGCCAGGATCCTCAGACCAAGCCTCGAGGATAGTATCAACAATAGGCGAGTATAAGTCATGATCAGGAGGAGACGGAAGGTCGACATTGTTCCACGATGTAATGAAATTCTCTCCATCAAGCATTTTAACATTGACCATCTTGTCTGATGAATTACTCTTGATTGACACATCCTGAGGAGCTACTGGATGATCATCGGATGAGGTAATACTATCAGCTCGTGAACATTCTCTTCTACTTTCATCTACCGTGGTGGCTAATAAAGCCTGTCGGTATTCTTCTAGCTCCTTTTCTAATACTGGATCATGGAGCATGACTCGACTGTTTCCATCTATCTCATTATCCTCTTCATCATTTGACGTTGTTGAGTCTGAAGCTTCATTTTCAATATCTTCTGCAATCTGCATACATATATCTTCTGTTGTGTTGCTATTTGAGATTCCCATTGATGCATTTATTGGTTCAATATCAGAAGAGAATGGTTCTCCCTTCTTCTCCAATACAGCTATTTGTCGATTGGCCGTCTCCAAGGCTGCCCGAAGCATGAGAACTTCTTTTCGACTATCCAAGTTCATCTGTTTTTCTATGTCTTGTTCCCAACGAACAAAACTATCATCCTGTGATTCACAAGGTTTGACTACATGTTGTCGAGGAGAGCATAACTCCAACGAGTTGTCCATTGATAACGACGAGGAGTTGGAAAGTATTTTACTCGCAGATACTGTATTTTGTTGTGACTGTAAAGCAATGATAGATTAGAGACAGCCAGATTCAGAATTATGAGGAATTAATCTATCGACATCACTTACTTTTGATCTTGCCGTGCTTTCAAGCCTGCCAATTTCCGTCTTGAGACGGCTAATCTCTTCTTTTTTGCATGATATGTTGTTTTCAGCTGCTTGTAGTCTTGCTATTAAATCATCATCTTTGTTCATACATTCATCCTTGCCACTATTGATAGATTTAAGCCATTCATTTGCCGACAAAGAAGATTCTTTAGCTTTCACTGCATATTCATGTGAGCGAAGGAGCATATCGATAACATTTGATCTTGTTTGATGGTCTATTGGTTCATCATTATCATCCGATGCTGATTTGGCATTGATATCTTTTAAAGAGTTGGCAACATGTGTCACTTTTTCCATGGAGTAATCATCTACTTCTATTTGATCAAAGCTTAAGGATTGATTGACCATGGAAGATAGATAATCTATTGCTTTTCTTCTCTCCGTCTCGATTCTCTGAGGAAATACAAAGTGAGATGGAACATATCAAAAGAGATGAATGAGAAGAGATAGAAAACACATACCTTCCAATCTTTGGTTTCATCCACACCCCCAACACTATTCTTAGGAAATGATTCTATTTTGTTGCCCAATGGTTGAACTACTCTACCAACTCGGTTCACTCTCTGAGGTGACCATGGATCAAATGATGATGTTTGTCGTAGATTACTCCCCCCAAGATGTTGTATTCTCTTAGAGGATGATTCATCAATATTATTATTATCCCAAGTTTGTGTATGTCGTATAACTCGAAAGGGGGTACCTGTTGACTCTTCATTGAATAATCGCGTACGTTGTGGAGGAAACCATTTCGGTGCATTCCGCTGTAGTATATTATCACGTGCTGCTGTAGTAGTATTCCTCATTGATGATACTGGGGAGTCATCATTATCATCATCATCATCATCACCATGATCACTTAATGATGCAACCGCCGACAATCCATAATACTTGTGTGTATCCAGCTGCCGTCTTCTTCCTCCCGTCTCACCACCCTCAATCTTCATATGTAGTTGATCTCGCATAATGAGAAAGTTATCATCATCAACAGTTGTATCCTCAAATGAGAAGCACTGTCGAGCAAGTTGAGGTAAGATACTAGCCGTATTGGCAGCCTTATCAATTATGGTCGAGGATGAAATTGCTCTATTGGGTGTTAATCGTTTTAATGACTCTCGAAATGGAGATTCATAACTGGTATTATTGCTGCTGTTGTTGTTGTTGTTGTTGAATGTATTCTTTTGGTCAGTACTTGTTGTGGCATCATAATCATTAGCACTACCATTAGAATGCTGTGAAAAGTCTGCAACCTTTACTACATTTGATTCATTCTGTTTCATATTAGTATTGGTATCAGCATCATTTGTTTCATCATTAACAGTATTCGTTGTTGAATTACTCTTTGTCGCTTCTTCAATCTCTTCATCATCATCATCATCTTCTTCTTCTTCGACAACTTCCTGCACATCTCTCATCATGCGTAACTTCACTTCCAACAACTTCTTTGCATCATACTTTTCTTTCTTATTATTATCATCATCGTCGTCATCATCACCAACTATACTCCCCATAACTGAAACAGTTGAACCAATTGTTGAATGTACTTCCTGATCATCGTCATTATTATCATTAGCACTATTGCTATCAGTGTTACTATCTTGACTATTATTATGATTATTGATTTGCAATGGTGTTGCTTCAACACTTTGATACTTATCAGATAGTTTTGCGTATGGTGTATTGTTATCAATACTTGTTTGCAATGGATACTGATTGTTATTATCGTTATTAGCAGTAGTTGAAGAAGGTGTACTTTGTTGCTGTTGTTGAGTAGTAATCTGTTGAGTAGTAATCTCATCATGAGAAACATTTGATACTAAACTTTGCTGAGGAAGTTGTGGAGAGTCATACAATGTACGATATCTATCTTGCTGCTGTTGATCATTATGATTATAACTTGTATTAATACTATTGTTTCTAGGTGATATTGGTGGCGGTGGACGATAACTGCTTTGACTTTGACCTACCATCGATGGCGAAGAGACTACATTTGATCGTTTTATCGACCGTCTTCCTCTGTTACGGAACATACCCGTTGGATCCATATTTGGTCTAGATGTTGGACTGTCTAATGAATGTGATCTATGGTGGTTTTGTTGTTGTATAGTATTAGAATGTTGAACTCCTATATTATTATTTGGACGGTTCATCACATGTGTATTTTGTTTTTGTGTAGATGTGAGGTGTTGAGGAGAATGACTTCCACTTCTGCCGTCATCACTTGACGACAGCAAACCTTGCTCATCATTAGCCTGGTCCATTATCTATATCATATATTATCTTCTTCACATATCAATAGGTACATAATATTATTGCAAACTATGAACAAAGCTATGGGAACTTAATCTGGAACATAAAAAGAAACTTCTAATTCTTTTGAAATCCATCATTATCTATCATCTCAAACTCTATTATCGCATATGATAAACCATAGCTCACAATTAAAGTTACATATTTTATAGATAGACAGCGAACCGTTAGTAGAGTGGTGGGTTGTCTCTTGGGTAGGAGATACATATAGGAGGAGGAGACGCAAATAAAAGATACTATCTTTGATCTCATTTTACAAAGATTGAATCCGAATACTCTCAAGACAATGGATATAGTACTTAGAGAGATTTGATATATTATCTTTACACAGTTTATCATAAAGTATACAATACAATTAGAAAATGGCATCAGATCGTATAGTATTAGATGTCGGCGGTACCAAATTCATCACTGCAGTATCAACGTTAACATCAAACTCTATGTACTTTGCTTCTCTACTATCTGGTAATTGGAAAGAACGAATCGATAATGATAACAATCAAGACAATGGTATATTCTTAGATCAAGATCCAATAGCATTTGAAAAGATATTAGCATATATGAGAAGGGGTACGATACAGGTTACAGATGTTGATGTCAATGTACTTAGTTTATCGGTATTCTTGGGCATTGAAAAGTTACTTATTGCAATTAAAGTACGATGGTATAACAACATTGGACGAGGAGAGGTATTAAATAATGACGAAGAGATTGCTACAAAGTTTGATGAGGTGTATGGAGGGATATCAAAGGCAATATCTACCGGTTTGTACCCTTATTTTCTGAAAGCTGATGATGTTAATGCAGAGAAGGAGACTGTGCTATTGACAATGAGCCATCCAGATTTGCTCTGTGTACAAATTGAAGAGTTGTCAAAAGTCCCTAAGCCCGAAAAGATTTCATTTGTTACTGATAATGGTGAAGATTATTCAGATTATTTTGGGGGTTCAGTTGGAGCACTGAACTGGCTTTACAGTAATGGGTATACAAAGTACGAAGAACAATTCACAATATCAAATCAATGGGATGATAAGTTTTCTTTCTCTCGAAGGAAACATACTATTTCATCGACCAGCATTGTAAATGATGTTCTGATTCCACCTGAAGATGAATTGACTACACAGCAATTGAATACCACAAAGCAATTTGCAATGATAGTGGAGGACCGCGAGAATAGCCGAGAATTAGTTATCGCTCCTGCGGAGTACCATGAAGATCCCGTAGTAAGAAATGATCCTACCAAATTTGCATTAATCCATTTTCAAACCAATGGAGGTTGGTTAGAAAGACACGGTTTTCTTACTCGGGAGGAAAGTTATGAACAAGTTTTTCAGGAGGGTCACATCAATCAAGGAATACTCGCCAATGTTTTTGTGAGTGAATATGACCCAAGGCATACTCAGTGCAGACTTTATTCAAGGGTAGTTCCGAAGTACTAACTTTGGACTTTGGACAAGGACCAGGGGGGTGGCGGAAGAGGAGAAAGAGGATGAGAGTATAAGCTGGAAGATGCGCGTTATCACGATTTATGATGATGTTAGAGGAGATAGCAATATTTGTTAGTGACGACTGGCGTGGGCAATAAAAGGTAAACTAAGGTCAAATAAACGCTAAGCCATGATAAGAAACAGTATGGAACTTTCTTCGGAACATAAAATGAAACTTCTATAAATGGAAGATATTGCTCGCTCGCTATGCAGCTTTTGATGTTTGTATTATTTCATGTGTTATTGTGTTTAGTCTCCACGCAGGCCGCGGGGTACCTATCATAAAGTAATACTGTCATTAAGTAGTTATCTTTGTGTAGACTTAAGATACATGGATAGAAGAGATACAAAGATACCTCTACCCTCATCATTATCAAAAACTTGCAATATATCTTTAATCCGACTGATCTCAAGTTGTAGCTACAGTTGTAGCTATAAATCCAGAGACAATAATAGATACTTTTGTCACTATCAAAATACGACATCAGTGGATGATTATTATTAATATTAGAGGGTATATCATCGCCATTGTCAACAGCAGCAGTAGTAGAGGTTGATATTGGTTCTCCCAAAGTTGTATCAGCCTCCATATTATTTTCAAGTTGGTTATCTTCGGACATTTTTGTTATCTATATGTCCCTCTATCTCCCTATATCGCGTCTTCCTATCGAAGCCCTATTACTACTCTAACGCTAACGACAATTATCCCATCCCTCCTTTTTATGGACGCCGCAAGAAGTAATAACGGCTCTCTTGAGCTTATGGTATCGTAGCTCTAGAGGCGTGCACTCAACTGAGAAAAGTTGGCAGGTAGGATACCACCGAAGAAAGATACATACATACTCCTTTGCAATTTGAAATTTGGAATGTAATGCGATGGCTTAGCAAATACTAAAGATGACCAAAGATGACTAAGTCTTCTTCTTTACACGCTAAATACAAGTCTTCTTTACATATACATATTTCCATTACCTACAAGTCAATATCTATACTAGAATTGAGTATCCTGCTCCTACGCTTAGCTTATACCTCATCCTCTTCCGCCATCCCTTCCTCATCCTCGTCCAACTTTGGAACAATCCGTGAGTGTAGTCTGAACTGCTTTGAATTATGGATGTGACCTTCATGAAAGAAATAAAGCAGACCGTATTCAATATAGTCATTGAAAAGTTCTTCATATTCCTTCTCTTGTTTTAGGAAGTTATTTCTCTCTAACCAACCGGGATCTGGATTCGGAAGTATTGCACATGTAGGCTCGTCACGATCAATAATTTGACGTATGCGATGCTCTTGAGGTGGAGGATCGAGTTGTTTGAACTCTGATGGGCCGACGATTACATCATAACTATCATAAATTACAAGATCTTCGATAATCAATGCAAACTGCTTTGTATAATTCAGTTCTTGCTGATGAATTGCCTCGTCTTCAGACAGGATGAAAATATCATTTGCAAGGCTGCTAGTAGCTGTCTTATGTTTCCTCTGAGAAAACGAAAAGATCTTCCCCCGTTGATTTCTATCTGATAAAAGTTGCTTCTCGTGCATCGTATACCCTCGTGCATAAAGCGAATTCAACGCTTCAACAATACTCCCATCACCACATTGTTCAACTGGAGGCTTAGGGACTTTGGTGACTTCATCAATTTGCACTGCAAGTTTATGAAGGGTGCCCTGGGGATCCAATGTTAACTGAGCAATATCCTTCTCTGCATTAACATCATCAGGTCTTAGGAAATAAGGGTACAATCCTGATGAAATCGCTCTTAATATACCTCCATAAACCTCATCAAACCTAGCAGCAATATCTTCATCATCTTCTAATACTTCTCCTCTTCCAATATTGTTATACCATCGTACTTTAATTGCAATTAGTAACTTTTCAATGCCCAAAAATACCGCCAAGCTTAGTACATTAACATCAATATCCTCAACTTTAATTATATTGTCACGCATATAATCTAACAGTTTTGCAAATACTGCTGGATTCCGATCAAGGAAGATTTCGTCTGATACTTGATTGACCCAATTGCCAGATAGGAGTGATGAAAAGTATGCTGAGTTATTTATTAATGTAGATGCGGAAGTGATAAACTTGGTACCGCCGACATCTAATACTAAACGATCCGATGCCATTTCTAACTACTGTGAAGATAATTCTCTCT
>Ga0075437_12163_pt1 | contig 14317 bp, 12 predicted proteins | sample MintriMetagenome_FD_74266 | JGI IMG/M metagenome (GOLD analysis project Ga0075437, IMG submission 74266) | Marine eukaryotic communities from Monterey Bay, USA to study complex ecological interactions - Minidiscus trioculatus and... | ecosystem: Environmental > Aquatic > Marine > Unclassified...
AGATCAAAGGTTTTTAATTAAAAAATGTTTCATAATACGTAAAGACTCCCTATTAAGTAATAGAATATGAGTCTACTGTCTATGCTACAAATGCTACATCAAAAGTAGTAGGACGGATATCTTATAGTTTAGTAAATACGTATATCGGTCGTATGCTTAATCATATTTTACTAATATATACCGAGTGCAGTTTGAAGAGAGTATTATACACCATAAACACAACACATAACAAACCAACTAACCCCAAATCAATTGCAACATGCCAAGATTTTTCGACGATTATAGCAATACATATCTAACACATGATAGTGCTGCTGGTAGGAAACAGCAACGTCGAGGTTGGAAGTTTAGAGAGAATTTCAAGGTGTGTTACATATGAGTATTTGTATTGTATATTTTTGGTTTGCCTTTGGTAATTCACATTGTATTTGCCTTTTGCAATTCACATCACATCACATACAAATTTATACATCTAACTAAAACAATAATAATAGTTACACTATGGAAAGAATCTAGACGATTGGCGTGCAGGACCAATGGGTTTAGCATCGGCACAACAGGCATATCTAAGAACACGTCGTAATCCTGCAACTGGTGAAATTGTTGATATTACTATACCTCCTTTACCTCAGGGATGGGAAGAAGAATTGGATGGAGCAACTGGGGTTTACTTTTATTCTAATAATGATACTGGTGAACGTGAGTGGTAGTGGTATTTTTATCAAGCAGAGAGGTTTTGTTGTTACATGATTGCATGAAAGAAGCTGCAAATGTTGCAATTTCAAAAATTGCAACTATTTAGGTACTTCTTTTACTAATGCTCTTTTACTTTTCTTTCTTTCTATTAAGGAACATGGGTTAGACCAAATTTTCGTCCTCCAGCTCCTGGAATGGGTGGTAAGTTTATTGATAATATATCTATATTCCTTTGCTCATTTGAGTATTATAGATCTCATATCATTTCTCTCACAATTTCATATATCATACAGGCCCTCCTCCACCATTTCAGCAGCAGGCTCCTCCTGGGCAATTTGGACAACCACCACCAATGACGGGACCACCACCTCCAATACAGCCACCGTGAGTCAATGTTATTGTGTGAATGTATAAGTATAAATTGTACTCTCTCGTACCATTAAATTCTAATATTGATGTTATCTAAACTCTCTCTTGTGCAGACCACCGGGGGTGCCAGGTGCTCCACCACTCCACTTCGCACCACCGCCCCCTCATCCAACGGCTCCTGGTGCGCCAAACTTCCCACCACCGCCACCACCTGGCTCATTTCCAAAACCACCTTCATAATAAGAAGTTGAATGAGTGAGAGTAAAAGTCGAAGGGACTCTAAGGTTCAATGCTTATACAATATGAGATGCCCTACTCAGAGTAAAACATTGATTATCTACTCTAATTGTATCGTCGACATGGCAGGACTAATCATATTAAGTAATTAATTATTACTTAACACTACACTACTTTATTTACATCCTCTTATATCCATGAAGAAACTCTTTGCTGCACTGAGTCCTACTTGTTTAGATAAGACTTTTGGTATTAGTGGACTCTTAATGTGAGACAAAGTAATCATTAAACAGCGATTGCGCAGGTCTCTTCTTGGAGCGACTGAGTCACTAACTGCTACAGTATTTCTCGTACTTCCCTTGCTACTCTCGTGTAGGCGGCGAATGATGATTATCACTCAACAACATCTCAGATCGAATTACAGACTTTTTATCGTCGTCCGGCGGGGCCGGTGTTGGATGGTGGTAGTGTGCTTCAATGGTGGATGAAGGATTGTCTAAGAATTGTTCAGCAAATATCGTGTCCTGAGTCAAGCCGAGGTCTGAAGTACGTATGAAGTGGCATTTGTTTCTATCAAACTGAAAGCTATCTGGTTCATCATCCGATGTCGATGAGTAGTCACTTCCAGCGCTTATGACACTGATAATGGTACTTGAATCATCATCAGAGATAGTATTGATGTTGGCAGATGGCGAAGTCTGTGCTGCATATCTGCCCCTTCTGATTGCACTATGCATCGTACTCTCACTGGCACTCTTCGTGCTCGCCATACTAATCGAGGCATCGTCTGAAGAGTTGGGTGGAGGCTTATCGTCATCATTATTGGCGCTATTTGAAGAGGAAGCTACTGACTGAGCTCCTCCTCCAAAGTAAGCAGGTGGCGGTACTTCTTTTTTCTTCAGGATACTCTGAATCGGCTTTGGTTTGACTTGTGATCCTTCCTTCTTAATATCCTTATGCCGACTTGTTCTCGATTTGGAACTGCTCCTCTTCCTTGACTTACTATAGCTGCTCCTTCGTTTGTCACCACTTCCACTACCAGATGTCTTGCTTTTACTGCTTCTGGATTCCTCCCTCTGTTTATTCCTTTTACTACTCTTCTCTTCTGGTGGATCTTGACCACCTCCAAGTTGTTTCTTTCGTTCGTCAGGTCTTCTTTTACTCGTAGGAGGATCAGTTTGACTCTTCTTTTGATGTCCCTCATTATTCCTACTTGTGAGTATCTTTTGTTTTTCGTGCTTCTTCTTTGGTAGAGGATATTGTTGATCTTTATCTTTGGGATTATCTACTCTCCTCTTTGGAATAACTCGTCTGTTTGGATTGAGCTCTAAAGAGTTCTTTGATGCCCTACTTTTGGTGCCTTCATAACTATTCTCTTCCAATACTCTAGATATGATATGTTTATGTATGATTCGGAGATATTGAAAAAAATGATAATATGATACATGTGCATAAGATATGATTTTATGTCAACTATATATCATCAACATATGAACACATTGCAATATCAACATTAACTTACTGTAATTGGGTTTTGTATCTATCCCGACGACTATTATTACTGTTGCGGTTACTCCGTTGTGCATTCATCCTCCTATTATCGTCTGTACCACAACGAGGCAAAGGATCTGTTTTTTGAGGTGGGTCAACACTGTTTTGCTTATCTTCTTTTATGAATTGACAATACAGTGGTGGCGGACTTATCATCGTGTTGTTTTCAAGGCATATGTAGCATCATACCACCTTATTACTGATATTATTGTTGAATATCGGCGTAACTACAAACATCGATATCAATCGTATCGGAGACTGGAGAGGTTTTTGTGATTCGAAAAAAAATGACAATCAGCCCAAGGTATCCTTTGGGTGTATCTTCCCCTCTTTTCTCTCGTATGTAGCTGCTTCTTTGCCACTCTCCACCATAAACTTCAGGAAGTGATGTATGTGTTGATTTAACCTTATTGTTCATACTATATGTCATAAATTACTGAGTGCATGATACTACTAAAGGAATATATGATAACATTATCGTCATGTATCGTTCAGTTTCTTCCAACTCAATCATCCGATGTTTTCCATCATCATCTAATTTGCAAAAAAGGAAGATAACATCATCACTGGTTTCTTCTATAAGCAAATACTCATTATTGCCATCAATACTTAATCGAGTGGATACAATAGAATGCTCATACTATAGATTTCAATACGATAGAAAGAAGTACTTGTCTACTGCAGTTGCAGTAGAATATTCAAGTGATGATGATGGTGATAGTGACAACAATGGTAGAGTAAAATATAATGATAATAAAGGAATAGCTCATGGATATATAGAAAAGAGTAAGTATGAGATGCCTCGACTCCATGCCCTGCGGGAAAGGCTAAGGATTGAGAAAAATCAGGAGTATAGTATCATTAAACATCAAGATCTTAACATCAATAATGAACCACAAATTGTACAGAACAATAATATAGCACAACCAATGGTATTAAAAGAAGACAGCGGTGTACCGGTTACAATGAATCCTAATGAGAGTATTCTTACTGATACACATGGAAGACATCACAACTATCTTAGAATATCCCTGTCGGAAAGATGCAATCTACGATGTCAATATTGCATGCCACCAGAGGGCGTACCATTAAGTCCATCGTCTAATCTACTTACTGATGATGAAATCATGCATCTAGTAAGATTGTTTGCAAAGAATGGAGTGGATAAAGTTCGATTGACGGGTGGAGAGCCGCTTCTTCGACCAAACTTAGCATCATTGATACAAAGCATTTCAGATACATTGCAAAACAGTGTAGACAACACTAACAAAGAAAGTAGTCTAGTGGGGATCACTACCAATGGTATATCTCTATCGCGTCAGATTCATGATCTGGTTGATGCTGGACTAACAGGTGTGAATATAAGTTTGGACACACTACAAGCTAACCGATTCTTGGAGATTACAAGACGGAATGGTCTTGATAAGGTGATGCGAGCTATCGAAGATTGTAGACATGCCTTTCGAGAGAAGTATGGGCATGTCAGAGTGAATGGCACAGGTGGATCTCGAGTTAAAATCAACTGCGTAGTAATGAAAGACTTTAATGATGACGAATTGGTAGATTTTGTTCGGTTGGCTGATGATAAATTTGGAGGTGATGTTGATATACGATTTATTGAGTGGATGCCATTCAATGATAATGGATGGAAGAAGTCTAGATTCGTTAGCTATAAAGATATGATTGACAAGATATCTCAAGATAATGGCATGCCGTTAGAACGTATCGGAGATGGGCCAAATGATACGACAAAATGGTGGAGAGTGAGCAATTCACAACTAAATGAAGAAGAGAGAAGTGCTGCTCGTATTGGATTCATAACGTCCATGAGTGAACATTTTTGTTCTTCCTGCAACCGACTACGAATAACTGCTGATGGTAAGATCAAAGTATGTCTCTTTGGTTCAAATGAAAAGGAGGTGAGTTTGAGGGACATCATGAGGAAGAATCAACATGAAGATATTGCACTACAAGAGAAGGAATTGGGTAAAGTCATTCATGCCGCTGTTCAAAAGAAGACATTTGCTCTGGGTGGACATGGTAGCGCTGAAAACATTGCTGTGGCTGCCGACAATCGTCCCATGACTTTAATTGGGGGTTGAAATGGTTGAAAATAGTAGCTGGCAATTTTGATGTACATATATATACTTTTTACCAACAAAGATTACGCTAACTTGCTTCTTAAATACTGCACCTACTCTATTGAGTATTAATTAGCTTTATTCAATGGTCCAGCATCGTTGTTGATGAATATTAGGATTTGAGACGGCCATTATTGGAGCCCCAATCGAGTTCAGCACTTCATTTTGTTCCTTTGGAGTAAGATTTGTTACCTTGTGTATTAACGATATGAATGCAAGAGTATAGAGAGACATAACTTAATTTTGTGCATATCATATGCACACTACTTATGATATCAACAAACCGTCTCCAAACTTACCTGATAGTGACTCCATACAAGAGCACCTATATCGTAGACTGCATGAGACACCATTGGTACAGCCAAATTGCCGCTAATATTGTACAAGTAACCAAAGAAGAAGCTAGCAAGTGTTGCAAGCAATGCATATAAAGGAGTAACGGCATGAAGAAGACCAAATATTGCTCCAGAGATAAATAAAGCAATCGTTTCACTGGCAAATTTGTTGGCTAAAGCTGTCTGGAACACTCCTCTAAACAACCATTCTTCTCCTAACCCAGCTATCACGCCGAATATAACTGATACTACAATAGCATAAACTGGTCTTCTCTTCTTTCCCATTATAGTGAGCACACTCCTCTGGGTTGCTTTGGTTACTTCCTGTAATGCTTTTGAGTATGGTTCGATCAAACGCATGATACCAGCAATAGCAAAGAGGGGTATGGTGTATTGCAATCCTTGTATTACTGCAGGGGTAGTAAGAGCAAATCCAGAACCTAAACCTCGATTTGGTATACTTAAAACGTTTGCAACTCCAATACTGATTGGAATTAATAATGATTGTGCTCCAACTAGTGGAATTATACTCTTAAAATCTTGTTTGAGAGAAGTCTTATCACTAGCGGTACTACTACTTTTAGTAATAGGCGGTGGTTCGCTATCATCTTCTTTTGTCAGATCAATATCATACTTTTTACCATTCTTTTCTATTGAATAAAGGCTAATAGATTGTCTTCTTCTTAATGTTGTTGCAAAGGTTGTCGATTGAAGTATAGCTACTGATGAACGATCTAAGGATGATGGTGATGTTAAGTGAAAAGTTGTAGAGACTGTAGAAAATGATAATGCAGATTGTGGTGATGTTGCTAGCAACAAAGTGGCGCAGATGGATGTCACTCCACCAACACGCTTCCCCAAGGGCGTTAGTAATTGATTAAGAAGCATGGTTGATAGGAGGACAGGAGATGATAAAAGCCAGAGTATGACATTATTCAATACTAGCGCGCTACGCGCGCTAGCCCTCCGGGGGCGCCTGCGGCGGGCTGTTAGGGAGCAAGTGTTAAGTGTTTGGTGTTGTTAGGTAGCTTTTGGACCCTGCTGGGCATTAGTTTGATATCCACAAAAGAGATAACAAATCCAGTGGTGGTCAGAAAGATAGTAGGGGAAATGGGAAATGAGGTAGATCAAAGTAGATAAAAAAGATAAAAGATAGAGCTGAGTGCTGCATAACTATCTATACGACCTAAACTCTACTGATTACTTGTTACTTTAATGGTAGCTTTAATTATTGTACATTTACTACTTCTTCTTTCTGAAGTACTCCTTTGCAACTGCTCTATATATTGCTTTATCAGTGTAGCTAAGTTTTTGATATCTTTCAGAGGCTTCTTGTTGGACTCCGGTTGGGCATTCTCCTGATTGATTCTTTGTCTGTTTTTTCATATACATGGGTTCTAGTCTACTACTCTCTTGACGATTGTTATACTCATGAAACCAATACTTTAAGAAATCATTTAAAGTGTTAAATGTTCGATTTATACGATGCTCTTCACTAACTTGAAATCTAAAAACATCCCAGCCATCAGAATCTGAGTACTCCTTCTTCTTATTCTTCTTATTATTGTTATTAATGATCCACTCACGGTGGTGATTCTCCTTCATGATATGAAAACTAATTACATCAGTGTAGTAACGGTGCCACAAAGCAACATTCTTATCACTAATCGTCTCAAAGTCATGACGCCATACAGCAACATTACTTAGCAAATGTAACCCTTCAGATAACAACACCATCAATTGAAGATTTTATTGTTGTAACCCAATTTGTATCATTTACGATGCCATTTAACATCTACAGTTAGTGCATCTATTTTGATTTTGACTTAATGAATGATACACTATGGTATGTATCTTGTAGTTGTAAACTGTATATTCTTCACTTCACTTGATATATCCGCATGTGATATGCAGCATCAACACTATCTCTAATACTTATTGTTTCGAGAGAACAGATATATGAGCACAAATTACTCTCTGCTATGGACTATAAAGGACTATAATTACCCCCTACTTTAATTGCCATATTGGCCACCTCTTGCAAGGCCGATCCATAAACCTAACACGGGTAAACTGCTCCCGCCTAAGCATTTAGTGGCTGGGGCATGGTATGGCTAGCATCGAGTGAGTAGATCAATAGGTTAACGATTATCAGGTGTTTACTGCAGATCGAGGGACGCTTTACTTTAATATTCTTATTGTTGTGATCATTCTGGCTGCTCGTTCTACAATATTGATCTACCACTAAAAGATTAGTTGATGGAATGTTGAGAATATGTATATTGCAAAGGTCTATACATGATTGCAATTAAACAACAATCAACATCCATATTGCTACGATAATAATGATAATAAAAATAATGACATCAAAAGACACGGCGACAGTACACAATAGACAAAGAAACAATTGATCAACAATAAAATAAATTACAATTAGGGCTAACTACACCCATCACATCATCAAACATTTACAATTAATCTGATTCTTCTTCAGTCGTCAACACATCTTTGTACACCACATTCGACACATAAGTACATCCCCTCTTCATCTTTGGCTTTACCCGAGGATTATCTTTGAAGACATCCTGATCAGCCCATACCAACATGTTTCGTGGATTACCGCACCTTGAAAATGCAACATAGATTTGTCCATGAGTCCATACATTTTTTGGTAACAGAATGCCACACAAACCTGTAACAGTTTGACTTTGGGCCCGATTGAAAGTAACTGCATATGCAAGTTTGATTGGAAATTGAATCCTCTTCAAAGCAAAAGGAAAGTTTGTCTGGGTGGATGATGTTGGAATCCTCGGTAGTATCAATATCTTGTTTTCATCATCTTCATCGCATTTCAACTTCTCCAAGACTAATCTGAACTTTCCAATTGCTTTGATGATGTATCTCGTCCCATTACAATGCTCGGCTTTGATATTGAAGTTCTTCAGAAGAATAACAACTGCACCAACTTTCAAGTGAAGTTCATGCTCGGGCATACCGGATAGACTTAAAGAGTTGAGAAACTCTTCTGGGAAGACTCCACCTTTTTCATCTCCTTGTGCAGTATCAATACTTTTAAAGACATGATATCCTCCAGGCAGACGATCTACTAACAACTTGTTAGTCTCATTGACAATCTTATTATCGGCGGCCATTATCAACCTTGATTTCAAATACTCTTTACTACCAACATTGTATTCGAGTTCGTTGTAGACAGTATCAATGACATCCTCTGCTGTGTCGCGTACCATTGACTTTGGAATCTCAACAATATGTTGACCGCTGTATGAATCACCTCCAATCGACGGTAGCGTGCCATTTCCCAATCCAATAAGCCACTTCTCATAGGTAAGCAAGTCTTTGTGCAGCTCTTTATCATTTGGGTGTTTAAGCATTTCATTCTTCACTCTCATATTTTCTGTGAGTCTCAAAATCAATACATCATCATCCTCCCAAAGTTGAGATTCCTTCAACGTTGAGTTTACTACTCTTGCTCGGGACCCATGTGGGACAATAGGCAGCAGCTGACACCAATCTCCAGCCACCAGAATCAACTTACCGCCAAACATTTCATCACAGCCAGTAGTGTTTCGTAGAGATCGATCGATACACTCAAAGTTAAGTTTGTGCAGCATAGGTCCTTCGTCGATGATTATGAAGTCAACCTCTTTCAAGTATTTAGCCAAGTCGGATTTCTCTCCAATCTTGCAGAATGAGTCTTTATAGATTGGAATGGGCAACTTGAACTGTTTGTGAGTTGTTTGGCCGCCATGGAGAAGAGTAGCGGCAATTCCAGTTGATGCCGTAGAAGCAGCAATCTTGCCTTCCACAATACACCAATAAAGTAAAGTATTCATTAAGAAAGTCTTTCCTGTGCCACCTGGTGCCTCAAGAAAAGCAAGTCCTCCTTCCTTTGAGTTAATACGTTCTGTAAGAGCCTCAAATGCACGCCACTGACACCTGTTTTGCTTCAGACCCTATTTTGTGAGTTATGACAGATAGAGTAAGTTATAAGAAAAAATGAGCATATCTTGTGCACAAAAAATAGACACATCTTATGCACATTATAGAACAATACATACCTCAATGTTAGCGTTGTATAGTTGTCGCACCTTCTCCCGCTGTTCTCTCTTCTTGGCGGTACCATCAAAGATTTCTTGATAGAACTTCTCAACCTCAAAATTAGGCAAGGGAAACTTCTCGTCGCCATCTGACTTTCCATCATCAAAGTCCTTCAACGAATTGTTTCTATTGTCTCCTTTGTCAGAGCATAACTTCTCAAGAGCACATAGAAGTGAGTTCGTAGCAATCCTATCTACATCCCAGATCCCATCATCGTCGTCAATATTAGCTGGTGGCTGTGGTATTGATTTCCCTTGAAAGTAGTTCTTATATCCATACACAAAGTCATTTTTCATATCATCTTTGAACTGAACATATAACTGGAGGGGATCAGCTACCTCACATTCAAACAGTAGATCAACAAATAGTGTTCGTAGTTGCTTGATATTGGTAGAGTGGTTGACCTGCTCCTCCATACAATCAAATATGTAGTGGTCGTCACTAACCAAATTCTTCTCGATGCAAGCTGCCATGAAAGAGCCACAAATAGTACCATCGTCTAATCTTTTAAGATCCTCAAAACTTCTGACACCCTTTGTATTACTCAACAATACTCTTAATGCAAATCGTTCGCGATCTTTCATTCCAGCAAAGTGCACACGCCCGATCATACCTGGCCTATCCTTATCCTTGAACATCCTCTTCCGTGGCTGCCATCTTCTTTCCTTTGACTGCCAAGTAAAGTACTCAGGCATGTCTTTATAGTATAGATCTCGAGCATTACCGACATTTTCTTCACATATACGAAAGTACTCCGTCAACATTGTGCGGTCATCCTTTTGCTCATTATCTTTGTCTTCAGTTGAGTCAGGGTTAAAGTATACAGTCTGTTGCTTTGGTAGATGGATAGGTAACGCTTGTACAGCTGGATAGCGGCCCACGATCTCATTCTCTTGTAATCTCCATGCGGCCTCCATCGAGCCAACAAACATCTTATTTGTAAACTCTTCAACTTCATTTCTTGGGAAAGGACCATCGGCTGAGGCCGGTGTATTGCCAGTAGATTCTAACTTAGTTGTTGCCACATCTGAGCCTTTGGTGATATACTTGAAGGTATACTTGATAGATTTGACTGAGTATACATACTCAACATTGATATGGCAGTCATACTTCTTCAACAACCAAGGCGAGTACGGAACAACATCAGCATTTGTATATACTATCCTTTTGCCATTTCGGAACTTAACAACTGTATTGCCACCATCGTCGGGAGATCGCCTTCGATAATGTGGGTATCCATCCTCTTCAAATTCAGTCCTCAACTGATAGTCTTGAGGGAAATGGAAGCGGCATTGTCCGCCCCTCATGCAACTGCGTACTCCATCTTCAGGGTTGCCACATGGTCCATGCAACATGGATGTAATAACTCTATTGTAGATAGGACTTGACTCGTCTGGTATCTCAGCAGATATAACTTTGTCAACAGTTTCGGTTTTACGCCAGGCATCCTTATCTGCCATCCAAAAGATGATATGAGCATGAGGTAAGCCAGCCTTCTGAAACTCGATAGAATGTACGTGTCCAGCATACTCTCCGAATCGGCCATCTTTGAAATCTTTCATCAACTCGGCAAGCTTGTGTTTGAAGACACGACTCACGATATCAGGCCTATCATTATGAGTCTGACCTTTCTTCAGTTGTGCTGTGATTTCTGGCCATTTCGGATTACACGTCATCGTTACAAAGAGATGAGGTCTTCCCATCCGAAGACAAATAGCCATTGCATCAAGATATTTACTCTGATAGAACCGATCACTGCCGGTGATAGAAGAAGGAAGTATCACCGGCCGTGCATTACTCTCTCCGGCATGTTCAACATCTCCAGCACGAACAGCGTCATTACAACCACTATACAACTCGGCACGAATCTTCTTTTGATTATTCTCGATGTATCGAAGAACTCCCGACATCCATTTGCAATACTGATCTACAATCCACTGCTGCCCAAGCCGATTTGATAGATGTATGGGATTTACGACCTTCCGCTCTACTAACTTGGTAGCTTCCCTATTAACTGCCCTATCCATCATCATATATCTTATCCAAGACAACTGGGATACCTTATTCAACATCTTCTTCCACCCAGGATGCCAACCATCTTGCCCACTAAATTATGTGAGACGAAAGTAAATATGTAAGCAAATGTCTTAGTTAGTCATGTACCGCAGTTCCGGTCATTGCAACGATAACATGATATAAATATAACAACAACAAACTCACCTATTATAGAAGAGCGGATATTGCAAAGGATCATATGATCGATGATAGTCAGCAATGGTCCTTGTACCTCCGCTATCATCTGGTTCCTTCAAATTAAGTACAATCTGTCTTGCATCTTCCCTCCCAATATCCTCCGACATGAGAATTGAAACCTCATTCACAGCAACTGGTGCATTCAAACGGCCATTGTGTATGTTAGGATCGGGAGATGCGTCTGCACTTATTGCAATTCGCAGATTATCAATTCCATCGGGACAATTCTTCTCGACCCATTCCTTCACTCCCAAGCAAGATTGGATATAAGTATTCTTTTGTCGAAGCAGTGCCTTGTGAAGTTTGGTGAAGATTCGTTCTGCCAGTAGTTTCTCGGACGGCTTAAGATGCTGAAAGTTCTGAATACGATAAGATGTTGCCTCGTCCGGTTCAAAGAGGTAGACTTGGGTTCCTTTTGGGCGTTTGCCTTCTTTCGCAAACAATGGGCCTATGATACGATTTACTTGGCCAGCGATCGAGTAAGCTTGTGCTGTGTTTTTAATGTTCTTGACTTTACCATCGCTAACCATTGATGCCATTGCCATGCCAGAGTTGAACATTCTCTGTAGACGGATATGGAACGTATCGAAGTGTCGTATGTCAGATATATGGAAATGAACATATGATGTGCACAAAAAAGATATGAACAAAATGATATACAACAATCAACCTCCGCAATGATAAGAGCAACAATATATCAACAATATATCAACAGCAATACCAATATAAACAACAGCACAACAAAGTGACTTACCGAATGCTTTCGAAAGTATATGGCCTCCTTGTCGGTATCAGATGTGAGAAGTTTTTTGATGTAATTATCTAATTCAAAGTCCCGAGCCAGTGGTATGGTTACTTTCCCTTGATTACAACAAAGTGCACCAAAGTGAGGCTTCGTCTTTGACCCCTTGTTCTCACACCAATGACCTAAAGCATTACAATGATAACATTTGCAATTCATAGGTCCTAATAAGAACGGTTCGACTTCATTAATATCTTGATCAAGAGCTGATCCAATCTTCCCATCTGTCTTTGCCTTCGTTTCACTTATCTGGGATATACGTGCCTTCTTCTTCTCATCACCCATACTGACATATTCTTCACGCTTCTTAGATAACAATTCCTCCTTCTTCTCACCACTCATATCGGCATACCTCTTCCTTTCCTTTTCATTTCTCGCCTTTCTCACTTGAGGATCTTTCACCTTCTTTGCATACTGTTCACGACGCTTAGCCTTCTTAAGCTCCTTCTTTTCTTCCTCCTCCTGTATGTCTCTTTTCTTCTTGGTAGTTTCCCAATATGTAGACGTCTTGTTTGGCCTAGGCTTTAACCTTGTACTCGGAGTTGGACTCAAGAGATCACTATCATTAGAGCATCCATCATTGCATCTCTCGTTATTGCAACAACTGTTTGCATGTGCAAATGCTCCCGGAGCTGATAGATCAACGTTGGTAGTCGTCTTACGTTGCTTCTTTTCTTTTTGTGTATCTCTCTTCTTCTCCTCTTCTTCCTCCAGCATATCTCTTTTCTTCTTGGATAATGTTCTCTTCCTACCTCGACTACTCAGACTCATACATGGTGACATAGCTACAGCTGTTGCAACAGTTGTAACAATAGCGCCAGTTGTATTTGTAGATATCGATGGTGATGGAGAAGGTGCTGAAGTAGATGGAAGATATGCTAACAACAACAAAAGAAAAAGTATCTTCTGGAACTTGTTCATCTTCGTCCTATCCACATTCTCACAAAGTATTACATTATGCCGATCATGTCGATAAGGCCCGTAGAGATATAACAATCGTTTTACTCTGGAATGGGTGTAGAGAGTTGTATGGTAGACAATCCATAATGGTATGACGATGGCGAGTACCATTGCAACAAAGTAGTATCCAACAACTGCGATGGGAACAGTTAATAGAACTGCCAGTGGATAGCCCACAATATCGATGGTATAGTGCATGAGAAGGTCAGCAATATAGAACATTTGGAAAGTTATGACCAATGTAATTGAACACGGGAGGGGGGTTGTGGCGATGACCACATTATACCAATCCATCGTCGACGACATTTCAGATAAAGAGCACATGATATGCACAAAGTTTTGTTGGTAGAGGTTTAGCTCAAACTGATTATGCCAGAGTATATCGAAGCTGAAAAACTTTCGTTGTGGATGGGGGATTGAGATTGTATCTAAAGGATGTAGAAGCTCCGATGGTGCACTATAGGTGTAGAGAGAAATGTCGGTATGTTTTGATTTGGATCCTCTTTTGCAATAGATAGTAGAGTGAAATGAAATATGAGAGGATTTAAATGCCTCTATTACAACTTTCAACTGATCATATCAATGTTATTAAGCCTTCAAACCGATCACCAAACCTTTATTTTATTGAGCCTGCCGTTACAAAGGGCTCTATAAATACCATTTACCCTCGAATTGCAATGGAAAGTTAAAAATTAGCGACTAAACGTTCTGTGACAGCCCTCTGACAAAAGGGCTGTTAGTGCCCTTGGTAACAGCCCTCGCCAAAATTTGCTTTTCCGTTCGGAGAAATCAGGTCAGGTGAAGCTCATAACCCGGTTGACAGAAGAAACTCTCCCCTCATAGGTTAATTAGAA